>WNGB01000265.1_pt1 | contig 78427 bp, 59 predicted proteins | sample 5400681 | NCBI WGS metagenome assembly WNGB01 (sample SAMN13153367, study PRJNA577476) | soil metagenome | isolation source: 115 cm soil or saprolite under grassland replicate 2 | place: USA:California | collected 2016-06-15 | reverse complement strand
TTTCGGCATGGCGACCTCTGCTTTGGCATCGCGATTTGCGCCGACATCAGCAATGAGCAGGTATTTGCCGATTGTGCCCAGCAGGGAGCGCAGCTGATCTTCGAGGTCGCCGCGCCTGGTTTGTATGGCGATCAGGCCACGCGGAACTGGCAAACAGGATTCACCTGGTGGGAGAGCGAGTGCCAGAAATACCTGGCCCAATACGCGCAGCGCTATGGAGTGTGGATTGCGGTGGCGACGCAGGCGGGTCGCACGGTTGACGAAGATTTCCCAGGCGGCGGCTTTGTTTTTGCGCCCGATGGCCGCCGGCTGTACGCCACGCCGGATTGGAGCTCGGGAGCCGTCTATCTTGCGCTGGACCTGGAAGGCTATCGGGCGCTGCCGCTATAAGAGCCTTTCGATAAACATATCAATAACAGGAGATACGCGGTGGGCTGAATCTGGCAGCGGATAGTGAGCGGATTAGCGGATTTTCGCGAGGCACAAGACATGAATTGGTTATCCGCTAATCCGTTAGCGTATCCGCTTACCAATACATCCCGTGGCTACCGTGTAACTCCTGTCAATAACGATCGTAGTGCGTAGAGACGCGATATATCGCGTCTCTACGCACTATACCTGGCTCGCTTCTTCGAGGATTCACAACACCGAAACTGCCCCACTATGATCTGCTTGCGTGTGGTATACTACCGCATACGAACATGTGTTCCTGTGGAGGAGTGTGCCCATGGCTATTCGCGTACTAGATCCACGCGTGGCCGCCCAGATCGCCGCGGGCGAGGTAATCGAGCGGCCGGCGTCGATCGTCAAGGAGTTGGTCGAGAATGCGCTCGATGCCGGCGCGGGTCGCATCAGCGTCAGCGTGCGCGGTGGAGGGATCGACGAGATCCTTATTCAGGACGACGGTGGCGGCATTCCCGCCGATCAAGTCGAGCTGGCCTTCGCGCGCCATGCGACCTCCAAGCTGAGCACTGCCGATGATCTCTGGGCGATCAACACGCTCGGCTTTCGCGGCGAGGCGCTACCGTCGATTGCCGCGATTGCCCAGGTCAGCTGTGTCAGTCGAGTGGCAAGCGAGGCAGTCGGCACCGAGCTACGGATCGCCGGCGGCGAGGTGCAGAGCCTGGCGCCGCGCGGCTGCTCACCCGGCACCACCTTCACCATTCGCAATCTGTTCTACAATGTGCCCGTGCGCCGGGCGTTCTTGAAATCGCCGGCGGCCGAGGCCACCGCAATCGCCGCGGTGGTCACCCAGTACGCGCTAGCGTATCCACAAGTCGCCTTCACGCTGGTGCGCGATGGCAAGCGGCTGGTGCAGACCAGCGGGCGCAGCCAGCTTGCCGATGTGATCCTGGAACTCTATGGGGTCGATGTCGCGCGGCAAATGATTCCGATTGACGCGCGCGCCGGGGAAGACCTAGGCGCGGTGCATATTCAGGGCATGGTCTCGGCGCCAACGGTGAATCGCAGCGCACGCGATGGCATGCATATCACCGTCAACGGGCGGGCCATCCTCGCGCGCGGGCCGATCAGCGCAATGATCGAGCAGGCCTACCACACGCTGCTGATGAAGGGACGCTTCCCGATCGTCGTGCTGCATATCCAGGTGCATCCCGCCGCGGTGGATGTGAACGTGCATCCGACCAAAAGCGAGGTGAAGTTCCGCCAACCGGAGCTCGTTGGATATACCCTCGGCCGCGCGGTGCGGGCTGCGCTGCAGGATGCGGTGGTGATCCAGAACTGGCAGCCCGAGGGGCCAGCCGCGGATGCTCCGCCGCTGGAGGAACTGGCCGATGCCATGGCGCCGCCAGTCGCCGACGATCCGGGCGCGCTGGCGATGCCAACCGCGCCCGCCACACCGCCGAGCGATCCGCCGCCATACGCCCCCGCCCACGCCGCCGAGGCTGATGACGATCTGTTTCCCGAGCCAGACCAGCCCGCCGATGCGACGCCGATCCAGGCGGCGCTACTCGCTTATCAGCCGCAGTACGACGAACCTCTTGACCGGCGCCCGTCGGCGCGCTTGGCCGAGGCGGGCTGGATGGAACCGGCGGCAGAGCCCGACACCTACGACCGAGAGCGGGATGCGGACGCCGCGCGCCGGGTGGCCATGCTCCAGGCACTCGCACAGCAAGCATCCATGCCGCGCGAGTCCGCGGCCGCCGAGGCCCCCGCACCGCCGCCGGCAGCACCAGCGCCGCGCGATACCAGCGCGCGCCCCGACGGGCCGGCGCTGCGGCTGCCACCATTACGGGCGCTGGCGCAACTGGCCCAGACGTATCTGCTGACCGAGGGACCGGAAGGGGCGCTGTATCTGATCGACCAGCATGCCGCGCACGAGCGAATCACCTACGAGCGCTTGCTGGCCCAGCACGCCGCGGGTGTCCTACAGTCTCAGGCACTGCTGCTGCCGCAGCACGTTCCGCTGCCACCACCCGCCCAGCAGGCGCTGCTTGGCGCGGCGGAAGAGCTGGCGGCCTGGGGATTCGCGCTCGCCGAGGCCGACGGCGGGGTGAATGTGCTGGCCGTGCCGACCGGGCTGGCGCTGGAGGCGCTGGCGACAACACTCACCGATCTGGCTAGCCATATTGGCGGGGGCAAGGGCCAGACGCCTACCGCGCGCCGCGATGCCATGCTGGCCACGCTGGCGTGCCATACATCGGTGCGCGCGGGCCAGACGCTGACGACGATTGAGCAGCAGGCGCTGATCGATCAGTTGGCCGGTTGCGAGGGCCCGCGCACATGCCCGCATGGGCGGCCGACACTGATTGTGCTGACCAAACATCAGCTCGAACACCAGTTTGGCCGGCTGGGCGCGTAATGCGTCGTTGGACAGTGAGCCACCACGTACCACTCTCCATGAACATCAGCATTGGACAATAGGATAGGCGAGCGGGCCGCTCCCAGGGCTACATCAAAATCGCAATTTCGGCGCCGCGCCCTGAACTAATGAAGATTAAGAAATTAATCGGGTAGCCCGCTTCAGCGGGCTTGGGCTGTTAGCGCGGGTGCTTTAGCCCCGCGCGTGTGACGGTGCGAAATGCCCGATTTAATAATAAAAGTTCATAAGTTCGGGCTAAGATTGAAAGTCAGCTAAAGCTGACTGGAATGCCTTAGTCGGCTAAAGGCCGACTTTGGCTCTCAGCCTGAACTTCAGCCGCGCCCTGAACTAAAGTTCGGGCTAAGATTGAAAGTCAGCTAAAGCTGACTGGAATGCCTTAGTCGGCTAAAGGCCGACTTTGGCTCTCAGCCTGAACTTCAGTTCAAGGCGGACTTTGATGTAGCCTTGGGCCCCTTCCCTTGTGGGAGCGGCCCGTGACGTATGGCGGTCGGCTAAGTACCGGCTATCGTAAATCCTTTCCCAAAAACCAAAAGTTCCTGTAGTTCCCATAGTTCCTTGTCAGAAGATTTACGGTTGCTATGGGAACTACGATCGAACTTGTGATTGGCTATACTAAGCGATGGTTAGCTGCCTTCGGTGATCTCGTGAATCTCGTCCGCAACGCCGCCATGGGCTTCGCGATGCACGGCTTCAGCAGCTTCTTTGCTCGGTGCCTCACACAGGCAGAAGACAGTGCCTTCCGCTGGGTTGTACCAGTACTTCAGATACGTCACGCCGTGCTTGGCCTGCACCGCAAGATCCTTCTTATGGGCCTCCTCAACTCCCTCGCGGGTCAACCCTTGCACATTCTTATGCACGTCCATGTAGAGTGGCATGGTCTGATCACCTCCTTTCTTGCGCAGTCTATCCTGCCGGCGGGATTTCTCAATACCTCAAACCTTCCTGCGGGTGCGCCTCGCATCCGACTACCAGGTGTAGGATACCGACCGCTCAACATCACTCAGACCGTCCTGATGGATTCGCCGCTTCCAGCCTGGCCGGTGGGGCTAGTGCCGCGCCGCCAGGTCGCGGCGCGTGCGGCAGTGCCATCGTCGCCGGGTTCAGCGATGGCAGCCGGAACCACATCAGTGACCGGACTCCACGCGGCGTCAGATAATCTACTGAGAACTCACGGCGCTCCGGTCCAGGCCAGAAACAGTCGTGCTGGGGTGGGTTCGGGATGGATGTACAGGTCGGACTCGCGCCGTTGTGAATCATCACGCAGAATCTGGTTTACACGGTCAATCGATCTCTGTTCAACTGACCGCCCGGCTGCCATTCAACGCCTATCCTGCCACTTGTCACTAGCGTTGCGCTTGTTCTGAGTGACAGATGCAGCGATGCTTCATCCGGCCCGACTGCTCAGCGTGCCAGCAGGCGTGCGCCGCAGGCTCAAGCGCCGTAGCCATGTCGCGAGCCAGGCGCGCCGCGCCGCCGCGTGCTGATGTGCGCATTCTCGTTCGATTTGATGCGCTGCCGCTTCTGCCCGCAGGTCGTCGTGCCGCAGTTGCCGCACGGTGTAGATCTGATCTGGATGGATCATAGCTGGTCTCCTTCTGTCGCCCTGTCTATTGCGTGTCGCCTGTGCGTATTAAAGCACCGTAGGCCCTTTGAGAGTAGTGGACAACAGGGACGGAAAGGTGGACAAAAAGGTGGACGACGGCATAGCAATCGCAGCCGGGTTGCGCTATACTTACGCTATCGATAACGGTGATACCAATCTACGAGACCAACGGAGCGGTCTATGGGTGATCAGGAAGCCTTCGGCCGCCTCTTGCGTCGGCTGCGCAAGGCACGCGACCTGACCCAGGAGGCGCTGGCGCAGCAGGCCTATTGCGCTGTCGACACCGTCAAGAAGATCGAGGCGGGGGTGCGCCGCCCTTCGCGCCAGCTCGCCGAACAGTTCGCCGACTGTCTTGGCCTGGCCGGCGGCGAGCGCGCGGCCTTCCTCGCGGCGGCGCGGGCTAGCTCGCTCACCGAGGCCGATGCACCTGATGGCGGCATGGTGATGAGCGAGCCGCTTACACCACGCCCTACCGGTACAGTGACATTCCTGTATACCGATATTGAGGGGAGCGCAACTCTGGCGGAACAGCATCCCGCTGCGCTGCCCAAGATCCTCGCACGGCATCACGCCATTCTGCGCCAATCGATTGAAGCGCACCACGGGCATGTCTTCCAAATCATGGGTGACGCGTTCTGTGCGGCATTCCATACTGCCGCCGACGCCGTGCACGCCGCGATTCAAGCACAACGCCAATTGCAGCATGAAACCTGGCAGCCGGTCGCGATCGACGTGCGCATGGGCATACACACCGGCGCAGCCGAGACCGGCGCTAGCGAAGACATCGCCGGTGGGTACGATGGCTATCTGACTCTGACCCGTGTCCAGCGCGTGATGTCCGCCGCTCATGGCGGGCAAGTGCTGCTCTCCAATGCCAGCGCGGAGCTCGTGCGCGGTCAGCTCCCCGAAGGCGTCGCCCTGCGCGATCTTGGCGAGTATCATCTGAAAGGTTTGCTGTCGCCCGAGCGCGTGTGGCAAGTTATGGCCGTCGATTTGCGGTCTGATTTTCCATCACTTGTGGCGCGCAGCGGCATTCGGAACAATCTGCCCGCGCAGCCGACGCCGTTGATCGGGCGCCAGGCGGAAGTCCGCGCGATGGAGGATCTGCTGCGCCGGGCCGATGTGCGCCTCTTGACTCTCACCGGTCCCGGCGGCGTTGGCAAGACTCGCCTGGCGCTCCAGGCTGCAGTCGAGGCGCTCGATCCGTTTGCGGATGGGGTCTATTTTGTCAATCTTGCCCCAGTCCGCGATGCGGACCTTGTCACAGCAACGATTGCCCAGACGCTGGGCGTGAAGGAAGCCGGGAGCCAGCCGTTGCTCGAGCGCTTGAACGACTACCTCCGCGACAAGCACCTGCTGATGCTGCTCGACAACTTTGAGCAGGTAGTGAATGCGGCGCCGCAAGTGGCCGACCTGTTGGCGGCGGCACCAAGCCTGAAGATTCTCGTCACCAGCCGAGAGGCCCTACACCTACGCGGCGAGCATGAGTTTCCAGTGGCGCCGTTGGCGCTGCCGCCGCGTTCCCCCCATCCCCCAACCCCTTCCCCCACGCGCGGGGAAGGGGAGCAGGCCGGCGTCTTGGTACAGAATCTCCCCCTCTCCCCGGCGTGGGAGAGGGGGCCGGGGGGTGAGGGAGATCTGACTCAGTACGACGCGGTGCGCTTGTTCATCGAGCGCACCCAGGCGGCCAAGCCGGACTTCGCGATCACAAACGCAAATGCGCCCGCGGTGGCAGAGATCTGTCATCGCCTGGACGGGCTCCCATTGGCGATCGAGCTGGCCGCTGCGCGCGTGAAATTCTTTTCCCCCGAGGCGCTGCTCAAGCGCCTGGAACACCGGCTCCCATTCCTGACGGGGGGCGCGCGTGACCTTCCGGCGCGCCAGCAGACGCTGCGCCACACGATCGACTGGAGCTACCACCTGCTGGCGGCAAACGAACAGGTGCTCTTCCGCCGGCTGGCGGTCTTTGCCGGTGGCCGCACACTTCCAGCCGTGGAAGCGGTCTGCAACGCAGATGGTGACCTGGGGCCGGATGTGCTGGACGGAATCCAATCGCTCTTCGACAAGAGCCTGCTGTATCGAGGCGAGGGCGCGGCACCCGGAGGGTACCCGGAACCACGCTTCCTGATGTTGGAAACGATCTGGGAGTACGCGCTGGAGCAGTTGGAGGCGAGCGGAGAGGCTGAGGCGCTGCGGCGGCGGCACGCCGAATACTTCCTGGCGCTGGTCGAGGAGGCGGTGCCGCAGATTTATGAATCAACACAACTGACTGCGCTGAACCGCCTCGCGGTCGAACACGACAACCTACGCGCGGCGCTCGCCTGGGCGCTTGGTGGTGGAGATGCAGAGCTAGGACTCCAATTGGCGGCGAGACTGGATCAGTTCTGGTGGGCGCGTGGCGATCTGAGTGAGGGGCGGGCCTGGCTGGAGCAAGCCCTGGCCGGGAGCAGCGGGGGTGCATCGGCGATCCGAGCGGCAGCGCTCTTCGCGCTCTCAGGGTATGTGTTCGTCCAGGGCGATTATCGACGAGGGATGGCGCTGAGTGAGGATGCCGTGGCACTCTATCGGGTGCTCGGAGACCGACAGGGCATTGGCTGGGCCCTGACGAACCTGGGAACGATACTGCAGGATCTGGGCGAGTATCCACGGGCCACCATGGTCCTAACGGAAGGCCTCGATCTATTCCAGAAGCTCAGCGACCGGTCCGGGATGGCCAATGCCCTCGACCGCCTGGGGGATGTCGCGCGCGATCAGGGCGAGATGGGGCGCGCCAGCGAGCTGTTGGAGGCGAGCCTGGCCCTGTGGCGGGAACTTGGGGATCTCCGCCAAGGCACCGATACGCTTAACGGTCTGGGAGATGTGGCACTCAGTCAGGGCGACTATCCGCGGGCGACGGCACGCTATCAGGAGGCGCTCACATTGTTCCGCCAGGTCGGCGACAAAAACGGGAGCGCCTATGCGCTCCGCAACCTGGGGCGGGCGTCCGCTGCTCAAGGCGATCTCGCGCAGGCGACGACGCTGCTGGAGCAGAGTGTGGCGTGGTTCCGCCAGGCAGGGAACGAGTGGGGGCTCGCGGAGACTCTGCACCATCTCGCGGCGGTGGCAGCCGCAGAAGGTGAATATGCAAAGGCGGCCGCATTGCTGCACGAAAGCCTGACCCTGCAACGAAAACTCGGCGCGAAGCGGCTGATCGCGGAGAGCCTGGAACACGTTGCGGGACTCGCAGCGGCGCAGGGACAACCGGCCAGGGCGGCGCGGCTGTTTGGAGCCGCAGCCGCCTTGCGCGAGGCGCTCGGCACACCGCTGCCGCTTGTTCTGCACGCCGAGTATGAGCGTGCTGTGGCCGCAGCGCGTACCCAAATCGACCCGACGACGTTTGCGGCCGAATGGGCCGCTGGCCGAACGATGACCGTGGAGCAAGCTGTCGCCTACGCGCTCGACAGAGACAGGTGAGCCACTGAGTCGTCGCGGAAGTGAATGCGGAACATTCCTTATTCGTGTCGCTCGACCCGCACGGTGATCTGCTCGCCCGGCCCGATTCGCCGCGGCGATGCGAAGGCGATCGCGCCGGCGCCGGCGATGCTGAGCCGCCGGAGTGTGAGCGTGCCGTGCAAGACCGTCAGGTCGACCGTCATGTCGCCGGCGGTGGGCGTTTGCACGCATAGGCCCCAGGCGTAGCCGTTCGACCAGAATACCTGGCATGGGCGTTCGGCGGCGCCGAACTCGATCGCTTGCGCGACGCCGGAGTAGCGAAAACCACTCAGCGCCAGCACTGCCGCCCAGCTGGCCATCGCGCGGGCGTAGTGATGCCCGCACTCGGCCTCGTCGAACGGGCTGCGCCGCCGACCGTCGTAGCGCGCGCGAATGGCGCCGATTGCGCGCAGGCCGGAATCAATCTGCCCCTCGTAGAGCATATGAGCGGCGGCGGTGTACTCAAACCCGGTCATCACCTCGTTGTAGTACGGGAACGGGCGCTGCGGCCGCCGGCCTTTTGGGTAGCTGGCCATTAGCAGCGCCGCTTCGTCGTTCAGCGCGAAGGTCCGCAAATGGTTGAAGTGATCGTAGAGCGATTCCTTGAAGTTGTAGCGCATAATGCTGTCGAGCGTTTGGCGGATCTGCTCGGGGGCGGCCAGATAGCCCAATCCGCAGACATGCGCCATATACTGGCCGACCAGCTGATCGACCAGGCAGCCGGCGCCGAGCTGCAGATCTGGATCGCTGAGATCGCGCGCGCCCATGTCGGCATGGCGCAACCCCGGCGCGATCGCCGCCGCATCGCGTGCGGGCTGTACGATCTGTTCATAGTATTCGCCGTTGAATAGATGCTGCTCGATCCAGCGCTGGCCCCGCTCGAACAGGTCGCGGCATGTCGCGGCAAACGCTGCTTCTCCAAGATGCCGCGCCATTTCTTCGGCGGCGCGCAGCGCCCCCAAGTACCAGAAGGCCATCTGCGGATTCGGGCCGTAGTACTCGACATCCATCGTATTGTGCTGGCAGCCCTCCATCACGCCGTCGCGGTCGGCGTCCCAGCCGCCGGGAATCCAGCAGAACTCCAGCGCCGCGCGTGCACGCGGCCATAGCTCGCGCAAGAATGTGTCGTCGCCGGAGAGCTGCCAGTCGCGGTACAACTTCATAATACAGCCCATTTGCCCGTCGGCGGCGGCCAGACCCCAGGATTGGGCGTGTTCAAGCGGCAGATGTACGCGAAAGCTCATGTGGCCGTCGTCGCGCGTGGCCTGGCGAAACTCGATCTCGCGCATAGAGCGCGCCATGTCGCCAAATAGAAACGCGCTGGCCTGCTCATAGTTCCAGACATGGGTGCACGAGCCATAGCACGAGCCGTACTGGTCGTGGCAGCCCTCCCAGCCCCAAAAGCGGCCGTCAGGGGTGCGAAAACAGGTCTGGCTGCGCAGCGTGCTGAGATTATACAGCGCGGCCTCGCGTACCACGGCGGGCAGGTCGCTGCCGCAGAAGGCCCGCACGAAACGCAGGGTCTGCTCTTCTAGCTCGGGCAGCGCGGCGGCGGTGCGCACTGCGGCATCCCAGGCGTCGGCGTATTGGGTGGTGTAGTAATTACCAATCGTCGGCGCGCCGCTGGCGCAGGCGCCCATCTGCAGCCATTCGCCGGCCCCGCCGGGCGTCCACGACTGGCGATTGGGGAAGTGCCAGGTCAGCAGAAAGGTAACCGCCTGGGCCGCCTGCGCCGCGATCTCGAGCTTCACCGCCAGCGAGGCCACCGGCGCGGGCTCATCGCCGGGAGCGCGATCCTCCAACGCGCCGTCGTCGCTGAAGTCGTCCCAAAAGTCCAGCAGCGAGTTCCCCCAGCTGAGCTGTGCCCAGGCGCTGCGGTAGGTCACGCCCGCCTGCGCCGTGGTGGCTAGCGCGATAGTGCCGAACTGCTCGGCCTGCGGGTCGACGCCGGCCGACGCCAGGGCCAGGCCTTGGATTGATGCGACGCCGGCCGCGCGCCGGAACTGATTGTAGTTGCGATTGGGATGGCCATTTGTGCCATCGGCGCCGATGAAGTTTTGCATGCTGCCGCAGACCGCCGCGGTCACTGGCTGATCGGTAGGATTCGCCAGCACAAAGCGCAGAATCGCCACCGGAATGCTGCTGGCGGCTAGATCGGCCGGCACCAGTGGGTTGAAGGCCTCGATTCGCACCTCCAGCGGCACATCCGGGTCGGCGAGCAGCACCTGGCCAAAGGGATACGCCGCGGCGAAGCTGCACGACCGAAAGCGCGGCAGGCCATGGTTCGCGGCGGTGCTGCCGATCGCACCCTCGTAGTGCTGCGGCAGAATCCCTTCGAGCGCGCGTGCGACCGCCGGCCGGCCGGCTGGCCGTGTGTACAGCGCAAAAAAACAGTTTGGCGGCGTGAACCCCTTGGCCGGGCGATTGACAATCTCCCAATCGTGCAGGTTGCCGCGCCCGCCCAGCGAGACGGTGCCAGTGCCGATGCCGCCGAGCGGCAGCGCAATGCGGTCTAGATGCGCTTGATCGTAGTGTGTGAGAATTGGCCAGGGCTGCTGATGATCAGGGATCATATGCGTGGCGCTCCACTAAATCCAGCCCGCGGCGGCGGGCTTTGTTGATGTAGCCGGAGCGTTTACGCTCCCGGCGGGCCCGCCCGGCGGCTAAACCCGCGGGCTACAGACACGAAGCCCGCCGCTGCGGGCTAAGGCATGGGTGACATTATCTCTTTATGAACCCTAAGCAGTTGATCTTGGGAATGGCCTGGTTTGAGACAGTATAGCAGACAACGGCTCCACTGGTGCAGGATGCATTGCGCTCGCTCTCCAAAATCGGCATGTTCTGCCGCCTGCGAAGGCAACTGTTCAGATTGGTTTCGGGATAGGACACGGACAAACGCGGACAGTTGAAAACTCATCTGCGTTCGTCCGCGTTCGTCTGCGTCCAATGACCCCAAGAGTGAACAGTTACTTGCGAAATGACTGTTGGCTCTGCCGGCGATCTTCTGATACTATATGGCATACGACATACAGCGCGAGGTAGAGCGTGAGCGATATTATCATCATCGGCGGTGGCGTTTCGGGGTTGTCGTGTGGAATCCGTTTGATCGAGGCTGGCTTCACCGTTCGGATCTGGGCGCGCGATCTGCCGCTGCGCACCACCTCGAATGTCGCGGCGGCGGTGTGGTACCCCTATAAGGCCTACCCCGAATACTTGGTGGTCGGCTGGGCGGCGACGACACACGCCGAGCTGCTGCGGCTGGCCGGCCAGCCAGATACCGGGGTGATCGTGCGCGAGGGCCTTGAAATCTTTCCGTGGGCGGTCGAGGAGCCGTGGTGGCGCGAGGCAGTATCAAGTTATCGCCGGGTTATGCCGGCGGAGCTGCCGGCCGGTTATCAGGATGGCTATGTGTTCGAGGCGCCGGTGGCCGAAATGACGATCTACCTCCAATACCTGCAGCGGCGGTTCGAAGCGCTGGGCGGAAGCATTGAGGGGCGCGTTGTCCGCAGCTTCGACGAGGCATTCGCCCAATGCGATCGGGTGGTCGATTGTGCTGGGCTCGGCGCGCGCGAGTTGGCCGGCGACGCGACCATGATTCCGATCCGCGGCCAAGTCGTGCGGGTCGCGCAGGTTGGGCTCGATCGCTTTATTCTCGACGACTATGGCCCGAACGGCATCGCCTACATCGTGCCGCGCATCAACGACTGTATTCTTGGTGGTACGGCCGACGAGGGCGCCGAGGATCTGACGCCCGACCCAGCGACGGCCGAGGCAATTCTGGCGCGATGTATCGCGCTGGAGCCGCGCCTGCGCGAGGCGGCCGTCCTCGAACATAAGGTCGGGCTGCGGCCAGGGCGACCGACGGTACGGCTAGAGGTGGAGCGGCCGGTCATAGGCAAGCTACTGGTTCACAACTACGGCCACGGCGGCGCGGGCGTGACGCTGTCGTGGGGATGCGCCGCCGAGGTGGTGCGGCTAGTTTCAGGCTGAGAGAGCCAATGGCCGAGGTAGTGCGTAGTGCGTAGGGATGCGATATATTGCGTCCCTACGCACTATGCACTACGCACTATGGCATAGGATTAGCCCTGCGCGCGAATCTTAAATATTGGGTTATCTTCGATACCACTGAGCAGATCGAGCAACTTCTCGAGCTCAAACGGTTTTTCCAGCCATACAATCCCCTTACCAGCGAAGGAAGCGGCTGCCTCTTGAACCTGCTTGCTCGCCGCCGAGCAGAGTATCACCGGAATGCCGCGCGTCTCTGGGTCGAGGTACAGCATATCCAGCAGCGCCCAGCCGACCGGCATATTATCGAAGATCAGATCGCAGATAATAACATCGGGATTACTGCTCTTGATCTGCTCAAACGCTCCCTGGTGCTTAGGGATGGTCGAAACCTCATAGCCCTCTTCGCCGAGGAAATCGGCCAAGAGAGCCAAAAACTCTGGGTGATCGTTGACGACGGTCACCTTTTTCTTCTGCGCCATCGATGCTTGTTCCTCTGCTTAGTATGGATTGGATGAACCATTGTATCCTCATGGCATTGATTGTGCAAGTAGAGCATGATGAAGATAGATCGATTCCGGGAGGGTGTTGTGTTGATACAATCACCAGTCATAAAGCGCGCGGCGCCGCTGGTGGTGAGCAGTGGATCGTGCTTATATGCAATCGTGCGGGCGCGGCGCTTGAGTTTAGACGAACCGAGCGATGCGACTCTGCTCAGCTTTTTGTTGAGCCAGTCCGACATGATCTTGTTGTTGTGCGGTGGCCCGGTGGTCTGGTATATCACCCAGCGGCGGCAACATCACCATGCGTTTGGGGTTGGCGAGGTTGTGCATGGCACGGCTGCCCGCGCGATTCACCAGTTGCGCCAGGTGTTCTCGGCTTTGTTGCTGGGCACCGAGCTGCTAGAGCGTCGATCGGCCGCTATCGAGCAGAAATCGCTCGTCGAGCTGTCTCGGCGGCTGAATTCGGTTACACGTGAGGGTATTGCCGAGCTTGCCAAACTCGGCGATCCCTATGCGCCGGATCTGCTCGATTGACGCGCTCGCGGGCGCCAGTTTGTCGCCCGGCAGTCGTACGACTATGTGCCGAACCATTGATGGTATAATGCGCCTTCGAACATTCTGCAACATCGGAGGAGCAAACTGTGACCATCAAATCCGACCGCTGGATTCGGCGAATGGCGCAAGAGCACGGCATGATCGAGCCGTTTGTCGAGAACCAGGTGCGCGACGGCGTCATCTCCTACGGCAATTCCTCATACGGCTACGACATGCGGGTCTCGAATGAGTTTAAGGTCTTCACGAACGTTTTTAACACGCTAGTCGACCCCAAGCACTTTGACCCGCGCTCGTTTGTCGATATCACGGCCGATTACTGCGATATTCCTCCAAACTCCTTCGCCCTGGCCCGCTCGGTTGAGTTCTTCAGGATTCCCCGGAATGTGCTCTGCATTTGTTTAGGTAAGTGTGTAACGGGCGATACACGAGTTGTAGACGCGAGTACCGGCGATTACATAACAATCGAGGAATTCATTAAGGCCTCGTCATCGCAAACGGTTGCTCTACAGGATTGGCGGCTTTCCGCGAAACCCGTAAGTGAACATGTTTGTAGCGGAAACCAACCCGTTTATTGCCTTACCACTCGGCAAGGCTTGAAGATTAAAACAACTGCATCGCATCCATTTCGGACATTAGGTGGCTGGACGCAGTTGTGCGAACTGCGAATGGGCGACAGGATCGCCGTGGCACGTAGCAGCCCAATCTTTGGCAACTATGATTTGCCTAAGCACGAAGCTACGCTGTTAGGTCTTATGTTGTCGGATGGACAGTGCAACACCCCAGGTCATAGCCCGCGCGACACAACCGGCGATCCTGTTCTCGCCGACGCGTTAATGTCGTCCGCGCGCGCTTTTGGATGCGAAGTATCGCCCGTCGGCACGTATAGCTATAACCTTGTTAACCGACATGGTCGTGGAGGTATTCCCGAAGTTAACCGGGCGTATACGTGGCTCAAGACGCTTGGATGCGATAAGACCTCCGAATATAAGTTCGTTCCTAAAGTAATCTTCAGAGCCAGGCGGGATGTGGTTGCTACATTTCTTCAAGCATTGTTTTCCGGAGATGGGAGCGTTTATCGCTCAGGCGATAGGATTGTGCTTGAGTACGTCAGCATATCAGAGCGGTTGGTGTATGACGTACGACATCTCCTGCTTCGCTTCGGCATATTTGCGGCGGTACGAAACAAGCCCACCTGGAATGGCAAAGTAGCCTATCAAGTGCTGATTAGCGATAAGGACATGATCCAAAAATTCGCGCAGGCGATCGGATTTATTCCAGGCAGTGTCAAGCAACGACGATTAGAGGATAATCTTGAGTACATTCGCGCGAACCCAAAAAGGAAATCCAACTTCGATACACTGCCGCCCGCGGCTTGGCATATAATGCGCGATGCCCTAACTGCTGCTAGAAGTTCTTTTAGGAGCGTTGGATTGGAAAGCATACGAACAGGCTCGCGTCAATCGTTGCCTTTCTCTATTGCGCGACATGTTGCCCAAGCGGTGGATAATAAGGAATTCCACGCGCTTGTTGATGCGGATATCGTCTGGGATTCGGTCGTAAACGTTGAATTTGTAGGGATAGAGCCTGTTTACGATCTTACCCTGCCGGAAACGCACAATTTTGTTGCGAATGACTTCATTATTCATAATTCGACGTATGCAAGATGCGGAATCATCGTCAATACCACGCCCTTCGAACCGGGCTGGCGCGGCTATGTGACGATCGAGCTCTCGAACAGCACGCCGCTGCCGGCCCGGATCTACGCCAACGAGGGCATTGGGCAGGTGCTATTCTTCGAGAGCGACGAGGATTGCGAGACGTCGTACGACGAGAAACGTGGCAAGTATCTCGATCAGGTTGGGGTGGTGCCGCCGAGACTATAGCGTTAGCAGGTTGGGACGTTAGAACGTTCTACTGACCGCTGCAGAGCGAACTCAACGTCGTATTGCGTATTGCGTCTTTCGTAGACTCCTCGTCACTTTTGGCGATTTGACACACCACTGTCACACTCGGTCGCCCTGACTCGTCTTATAGTTGATGGCAGCGTGGCGCGTATGCGCGCCGGGCCCATGGGTTTGCGGATCCAAGGAGAACCATCCATGCCATTACACCTGGCGGATTGGGACGTTGCGCCCGGCGTCGCCACGCGGCTGTGAGGCCAACAGGTCTCGCTGAGCGGATGTAGGCTGGCGCGATCGTTGCTCAACCTGGTCGTGATTGGCATCAATGGCTGGAACCGCGTGAACAGCTGCTTGCAACCGGTTGTTGGGATGTATCAACCCAGGATGACACGCCTTCACGCTACAGGACAGTCCGAATGACTGATGCCCCAGATCGGCACACTCAGCTGAGCGACTTCGAGCGCGAGCGGCCGCTGCTGTTCGCGATGGCCTACCGCATGCTCGGCAGCGTGATGGACGCGGAAGACATCGTCCAGGAGGCCTTCCTGCGCTGGCAGCAGGCACCGGTGCAGCAGATCGCATCGCCGCAAGCCTACCTGCAGCGGATCGTTACGCGGTTGTGTATTGATCAGCTGCGCTCGGCCCGGGTCCAACGGGAGGCCTACATCGGTCCCTGGCTGCCGGAACCGCTCATTCAGTCGCAAGACGCCGACCCGGTCGCAGCTGCGGATCTGGCCGATTCGCTGTGGCTAGGTTTCCTCCGGCTACTCGAGCGCCTGACGCCGATCGAGCGGGCAGTTTTCCTCCTGCACGATGTCTTTGGCTATACCTACGAGGAGATTGCGCGCCTGGTCGGCAAAAGCGCGGTGCATTGCCGCCAGCTTGGCCACCGGGCCCGCGAATGGATCGTGACCGAGCGGCCCCGCTTTACGGCGACGCCGGCAGAAGTGGAGCAGGTCACCCGCCAGTTCATTCGCGCCTGTACCGACGGGGACATGCAGGGGCTGCTGGCGCTCTTCGCCGCCGACATCACGCTCTGGCCCGACGGCGGCGGCAAGCCTGGCGCGATGCGCAATCCGATTGTCGGTGCGGATCGCGTGACGCGATTCTTGCTTGGTGTGCGCCGGAAGGTGCCACTTCCTAGCGTCCTCCGGCCGGTACATATGAACGGGCGGTCCGGCATCCTCTGGTTGATCGCAGGAGGCCTCATGTGTGTGGTCGCGCTGGAGGTCGATCGCGGCGCCATCCGCACAATCTATTGGGTCTTCAATCCCGACAAACTGCAGGCCGTGCAGCGATGCATCGCCCGGAACGAAGTCAATTGATGGGCTCTCGGCCGAGCAGCGCATGCGGCGAACTCTGAACGTTGGTGGTCACGCCTGGGACCCGTGGTTATCGGCGCACCAGTTGAACCTCACGGCCGCGACGCTGATAGCCCGAGTTCGGCGATGCCCGCAGCGTTGAACCTTGCGTAAGGACTGAGGCATGCACACCATTCTTGTGACGGGCGGCACCGGTCATCTCGGCCGCGATCTGGTGAAGCAACTCACAGCCCAGCGGCGCCCGGTGCGCGTCCTCGCACGCACGCCCGGCCGCGATCCGGGCGTCGAGTGGGCACAGGGTGATCTCGCGACGGGGGCAGGTCTCGCCGAGGCCGTTGCGGGAGTCCAGACCGTTATCCACGCCGCGACCCTCTCCCCGATTGCGCGCCGTGGTAGTATGCGGCTCATCGATCTGTTCCGCAGTCCTTCAACGGTCGATGTCGATGGCACGCATCGCTTGCTGCAGGCGGCCGAGCGGGCAGCCGTCGAGCACTTCGTCCACGTCTCGATCGTCGGGCTCGAGCATGGGTCCGGGTTGCCGTATATGCGTATCAAGCTGGCTGGGGAAGACCTGGTTCGCCAGTCGGCCCTGCCATGGTCGGTCGTACGCGCGACGCCCTTCTACTACCTGGTCGAGCCGACGCTGGCGGGTCTACGGTGGCTACCAATCTGGCCACTGCCCGATGTGCCATTCCAACCGGTCGATACGCCAGATGTTGCCGCCTACCTGATCGAGTGCCTGGACGATGGCAAGCGGGGCGTCCGCGAAGAGATCGGTGGCCCGGAGGTTCTGAGCTTCATCGCGATCGCCCGCCAGTACCAACAGGCGCGTGGCCTCCATCAACCGATCGTCCGGACGCCTCTGCCCAAGGCGATCCTTCGTAACCTGCGAGCGACGGGCATAACCGAGGCGCATGGTCGGCGTGGCGCAAAAACGTGGGCGTCGTGGCTACGCGAGCACCCATGACTTACAATCAATGGTCAATAACGTTCCAACGATTCAATCCGCACCGACGCCAGGTCCATCCACTGCGCCGGCGTGTCGAGCAGACCCCAGCCGAAGCGCCCGCGCGGCGTTGCGACCATCCACTGGTTGTCGACCCAGGCGACAAACCCCAGCGGCCCGCGCGGCGCTCGCTCGGTTGTGAAGATGATCCGATTGTCGATGCTGAAGCGCGCGCCATCGGCCTGCCATTCCAGACTATAGCTGCGCCAATCCTGCCCAGGAGCGGGAATCGGCGCCTCGGCGATCCGCAGGCTGCGTTGGATGCTCGGCCAGATCCGCCGCTGGAGCGCCGGCGCTTGGTTTGCCAGTATCACTGGCAGCGCCAGTGGCGCCCAAGCCAGCGCCGCCGGCTGCGTCGTGTCAATACAGGTGGCCTTCCAGCCGTGGCCGGGCACCCCCAGCGCCAGCGGCATGTCCGACGGCGGCGCGGCATGAAAGAACCAGATCGCGGCCGGGAGCGCCGGCGAGCCGCCCAGCGGCGAGAACGGGTTGTTCCAGAAACCGAAGCCCGCCGTGCCGGCCAGCGGCCCCGACACGCGCGCCCGCACGGTCAGGCGCAGCGGCGGCCGCCAGGGGAAGTCGCGGCGCGCCAGCCCGGTGTAATCGTCGATCTGTGCGTCGGCGTAGCGGCGGCGCCGAGCGCCCGCCAGTAGCAGCCGCAGCCCTGCCTCGCCGAGCACCAGTCGCCCGCCGCCCACCTGCGTCGTGCGCCAGCGGAGGGCGATGCGCGGATGGAACGTATCTTCGACCAATAGCGCCATTCCACATCACTGACAAGATGACGAGATGAAACACTTGGTCATCTTGTCATCTTGCCATCTTGTCACCCGATCAGCGCCCGCCGGTGGTCACGAGCGTAAAGCGCACGATTCGGTCTTGCACGAGCTCGGCCTCGTTGGTGCTATTGGGGAACTTGGGGTCGAGCGTGCCAATGATCAGCCGGTTCGGATCGATGCCCTGCCCGGCCAGGAACTGCTGCACGCTAAGCGCGCGCGCCTCGGCGAACGAACGAATGTCCTCGGCCGAGAAGCGACCTTGTGGCCCTGGCCAGGCAGCGCTGCCCTCGATCTTGAGGTACAGCCGCGATGAGCGCAGCACCGGCAGCACCTGACTGATCAGATCCTCGGTCGCCTTTTGTGTGAGGCGGGTGCTCTCCGGCTCGAAGTCGATCTTCTCCAGCGGCAACTTGACCACCGGCTGGGCCTGCTGCTGCTCTTCGGTCGAAAGCTGCGGCAGGTCGACTTTGGCGGTAAGCAGGAACGTGCTGTTGACCGGCGGCTGAGTTGAGAACAGCGCCGAATCGCGCGCCGAGCCCAATGCGAAGCGCGGGTCGACGAGCTGCTTGAGGTCGGTCTGCGGCGGCGCTTGGCCGGCGCGCGCCCAAACTCCCTGGGCCTCGCTGAGACGGCTGACCAACAGCTGGGGTTGCTGAAACGCAATCTGGTTGGCGCCCAACGTCGCCTGTGCCAGCGGTTCCAACAGCGCGCGCAGGTCACCTGGTTTCTCGACAAAAGTCCAGTCGCTATGGCTCCACTGGATGAGCGCCTGCTCGGCCTGGTCGGGCGTGTCGACCATACTCTTGAGCGCCTCGAACCACGCGTCGTGGAATGCCTGGACCGCTTCGGCCTTGTTCGTCAGCGCCGGGCGCGAGGTGATCAGCACGTCGAGGATCGCGCGCAGTTTGTCGGAGGCGATCACCGTTTTGGCGCCCGCCTGCTCAGCCGCCTGCACATCGGGTATCCAGGCCGAGACGGCGTCGGCCTCGCCGTCGGTGTAGGCCTTGACGGCGTCAGGAACTGCGTCTTTGGGCACAAGCGTCACGTCCTGCGGCCCCAAACCAGCCAGGCTGAGCGCGTAGTACAGGAAGTACTCGCCGACACTGCCGGCGCTGAAGGCGATCTTCTTACCCTTTAGATCGTTGATTGTCGCAATCTCGGGCTTGGCGACGAGCTTATCGGCGCCGGCGCTCTCGTCGATCACGGCGGTGATCGCGCCGATCGACGGGTCGGATTGCTTGGCCAGGCCGTCGAGCGTGGTGGCAAGCACATCCCATTCGCCGCTCTTGAGTTTGGCCCAGCGCTCTTCCTCGGATGGCACCGCCGCCCCGTCGAGCCCGAACGGCACCAGCTTGAGGTCGTAGCCGCGCTGCTTGAGCAGGCCCTGAACCTCGATGATAATGCCTGGGTAGTAGGTTGGGAACTCGTCGAACGCAAACGTGACCGTGCCCTTGCTCGGGCTGCCGGCCGGCACGGTTGGCGCCGGCCCCTGCACCGGCGCGGTCGGCTGGGCGGCGCTGGTCGCCTGGGGCGACGCGGTCGGCTGGGCAGCATTGCCCGCGGGCGTCGGCGACGCAATCACGATGATCGGCGCCTGAGTTGGGCTGCTCAACCCCGGCAGGCCGCAGCCGCCCAACGCCAGCCCAACGATCACGATCATGAATGGTACCACACGCGCAGAGCGCATAGCAGGCTCCTTTTCTGGGATTTCCAACTATCTGCAAGTACGCATCGTGGCGCACAATGTTTCAGCGCTTGCGTCGGCGCTGCATGTCATTGCTAAGTGTATCATATTGCGCCCCGCTTCTTGCGGGTGGCCAAAATGCAATTATTTATCCAGATTTGGTATAAATGAACTCATCTCATTCAAACTGTTCCTCGCGGATGCCCCAGGGCAACCCTTAATGATCGCGAGCGGTAGCAAAATTAATCCGGGCGATAATCTTGATGAATCCTTGTCGTCGATTACGATCGTTCGGGTTGACCTGAGCCATGCACGCAGGACGTTGTCGATGAGACGACACAAGATTCACAATTCGAAAGGGCGAACTCCCTTGTCGGGGTTATCAGGGTCGCGGCCAGCCCCAATCACGGGCAAGGGCGTGCCACCGCATGTGGTATACTGAACCACCCGAACCAAAGCCTTAGGAGATGTGGATGTACTATTATCCCGGCGCGCTGCATATGCACACGATCTACTCCGACGGCTCCGGCACGGTCGAGGATCTCGCGCGGGCCGCCCGCGCGGCCGGTTTACGCTGGATCATTGTCACCGATCACGACACGCTCGAAGGCCAGCGCTTCGAGGGCTGGATCGAGGGCGTGCTGGTGATCGTGGATCACGAGATTACGCCCGACCGCAATCACTTCCTGGCGCTGAACGTCGACGAGGTGATCGACAATACCCTGGCGCCGCAGGATTTTGTCGACGAGGTGTATGCGCGTGGCGGTTTCGGCATTATCGCGCACCCCGACGAGCGCACCAAGAACGACTTCAAGGATATCTATCGCTGGGACGATTGGAATGTCAACGGGCCGCGCGAGCGCGCCGGCCGGCCGGTCGGGATCGAGCTATGGAACCAGTTGAGCGATTGGGGCGAGCACCTGACGCGGCGCAACAAGGAGCTGCTGTTCTTTCTGCCACAGCTGGGAATGCGCGGCCCGACGGCAGATACGCTGGCGTGGTGGGATCGGCTCAACGTCGCCGGCAAGCGCACCTTTGGCGCCGGCGGTGTCGATGTGCATGCGCTCAAGCGTAAGGCGCCGTGGGGCGAGGTCGAGATCTTTTCGTATCGATGGACTTTTGGCACGCTGACGAACTATTTGCTGATGCCCGAGCCGCTCGCGGCCGAGGCGTCCGTGGCGATCAGCCAGGTATATGGCGCGCTGGCCGAGGGGCGATCGTACTTCCTCAACCGGCGCGATGGCGCCTGCCCGAAGCTGATGTTTCACGCCCAGCGCGGCCACGATCGCTTCCCAATTGGTAGCACCGCGAGCCTGCGCGATGGCCCGCTCGCCATAGCTGCCGACGCGGGGATCGCCGCCGATCTGCGACTGATCTGCGATGGCCGCCTGGTGGCTCGCAGCCCGCGCCCGTTTCGCTACGAGCTGCGCGAGCCGGGCGTGTACCGCCTGGAAGGGCACCGCAAGCGGCGCCAATGGTTGTTCTCGAATCCGATTTATGTGTCCGAGTAGCGCAATACCATTACAAAAAACGCGACATCCGACCTTCCCAAAAATAACCACCGAGACACCAAGACGCGAAGGACTCTAAAGACTTGGCAAAGAATAACTTCCCATATTGGCGATTGGAGATTAGAGATTCGAGATCGATCGCGGCATCGCAGTATGGAATCTCGAATCTCTAATCTCCGAGCGCTTCGGTTTCTTATTTCTTAACAAGTCGTAAGCGTTCAAAGTATCTTGGTATCTTTGTGCCTTGGTGGTAAAATCTGCTCTCTAGATAAGTGCGGGAGGCGTGCGTGAACTTGCCGATTGACGAGATTATCGAAAATGGCATCACTTTTAACTTCTTCGGAGATACGCCAATGGATAATATTCGCGGCGAAGTTCGCGCATTGTTTGCGGCGTTGCGCAGCACTAAAGTCGATTTGTATTGGTCGGCGGCATTGCGATGCTTTCCTATGTCGAGGTACGGAATACCCAAGATGTTGATATCATTGTAAATCCCAAGCAGATCAAGAAGTTTGAGTGGAATGCGGTGGTACAAGACGCCAATTTCGGCCAAGCGAACTTTCATGGTTTGCGGGTCGATTTGCTTCTGACCACGAATCCATTATTTGCGTATGTCTCCCGACATCAGCGCACCGATGTTTCCTTTGATGACAATCTGGTATCGTGTGCGACCCGCGAAGGTATGCTCTTGTTGAAACTGTATGCGCTACCTTCATTGTACCGCCAAGGGAACTTGGTGCGCGCGGCTTTGTATGAAGCCGATATTTTTGGACTTCAGCAAGGCTCCGAGATTGATACTGAGCGGCTGCTCACGATTCTGGGCAAATATCTGGCCGCACACGATGTCGACGAACTACGGCGGATCTTGCGAGAACAGCGTGAACGACGACGTTTCACATAGGGCAGCGCGGCCGCGCTGGCTACGAGGTTGCGTGAGAGCGGCAGCGGCGATCGGCCTGGCGCTGGTGGTGAGCCTGTGCTCGCTCAGCGGGGTAGGTATCCGGCGCGGGCTGATCCACCCGCCGTGGATTGTGCGCCGGCTGGGGCCGGTGCAGCTCGTGGCGCGCAGCACGATCACGCCGGAATGCGCGCTCGAATTTCCCTGCGGCAAGCCGATGAATGTGTTCGACCCCAACCTGCGCACCTACTATGTCGTTTGGATCATCATGAGCTGGCCCGGGCCCGACAAGCACAGCATCAGCAAATATCGGCTGGTGATGCAACCGATTGGTGAGCGCTAGAGCAGTCGCCAGTCGCCAGTCGCCAGTCACCAGTAGCGATAAGGCACAACAAAGCCATCTCTGCTCTGATTGTTGGCTCAACCCTATGGCGACTGCTGTAGTATTCATGGGCCGAAGTTATTATCTGCTTGATAGTCGGCGGCATTCAGTAGGCTATTGGCGGTGAAACTGCATCCTGCATCCTGCATCCTGCTGACAAAACTGAATCTGCAATCTGCAATTGTGAGGAGTTATGAGTGACTGAGCCCACCCTGCGCGATGACTTGGTTCGTCTGACCTGCGAGTTAATAGCGATCCCATCAACCGCCGACCGGACGGATCAGCTGCAAGCGGTGATCGATTATACCGAGCGCTATGCGCGCACGCTGCCTGGCGTGCACATCCATCGCGCCGAGTCGGATGCCAAGCCCAGCTTGATCGCGTCGCTGCGCGATACCCGCAGCCCGGCGGTGATGCTCAACGCGCATCTCGACGTCGTGGCAGCCCGTCCTGATCAGTTTCAGCCGATCGTGCGCGATGGCCGGATTTACGGCCGCGCCAGCCAGGATATGAAAGGCTCCGGCGCGGTGCTGCTGCGGCTGATGCGCGATCTTGCCGCGCTGCCCGAGCCGCCCGATGTGGGCTTTATGTTCGTCAGCGACGAGGAGATTGGCGGTGAGCATGGCACCGGCTACCTGGCCAGGCAAGGCTGGGGCTGCGGCTTCTTTCTCGCGGCCGAGCCGACCGATCTGCAGATCTGCTATGCTCAAAAAGGGGCGATGTGGGTGGAGCTGTTCCTGCCTGGCAAGCCGGCGCATGGCTCGCGGCCCTGGGATGGCAAGAACGCGATCGCGTCGCTACGCGACGGCCTAGTGGCGCTGGAGCGGCGTTTCCCAACGCCCGACGAGCCGGCCTGGCTGACGACGGTGGTGCCGACAGTGGTGCACGGCGGCGCTACCGGCAACCGCCTGCCGGAGGGTGTCGAGCTGGTCTTCGATATCCGGCATGTGCCCGAAGATCGGCCGGAACAGATCCTCGCCGCGCTACGGGAATGCTTCAGCGGTGCCGAGGTGCGCCTGCAGCGCGGCGGGGCGCCGCTGGCGAGCGACCCCAACGACGCCGCGATCCAGCGCCTGGCCGCATGCGCCGAGCAAGTGACCGGCCGCCCAACACAGTTGTATCGCGAGCACTTCGCCTCGGACGCGCGCTTCTACAGCGAGTTACGGATACCGGCGGTCTGCTTTGGCCCGGTCGGCGCCGGCCTGCACTCCGACGACGAATGGGTCGAGATCGAGAGCCTGGTGCAGGTCTACGACGTGTTGCGTCGATTCGTGTTGCTATAGCGATCGACCATCACGGATTAACAATCTCTCGTATTGAACGTTTTTGTTCGCAGAACGAAAAACGTTCGATACGAACGAGAAAAATCCATGTTTTGCGTAGGATAAAAATGCAAACACATACTGAAATACCGCCGGTCACGGCAACGCAACTGATCGTCGAAGCTCTCGGCGGGGCGCTGGCCGGCCTGGCCTGCGCCGTGATCGCCGGCCTGATATCGGCGCGGCTGTTTAGCGGCGCGAACAATGGCTGGGGCGATTTGATCGGCGCCGTGCTGGGCACGCTGATCGGCTATGCCGTGGGTGTCACTCTTGGCGTGTACGCGGCTGGCCGGCGCCTGACTGGGCGCGGCTCGATTTGGCTGAGCCTGCTCGGCAGTGTCCTGGGCGTGCTGCTGGTGGTACTCGCCGCCGAGCCGCTGGGCTTGAACACCAACCCGGCGGTACTACAGGCCGCGTTCGTGATTGTGACGGCGATCGCCGCGACGCTTGTGTTCAACTTCCGGCGGCTATTCGCCGGCGGGCCTAAAACTGGCGGCTAACGTAGTACTGTCATCGCTGTCGTCTTTGAGCATGGCCAGGCGCACTTGCTCTTTTTGCTGTTCCACTTGCTCGAATAGGCGCGTAAAGCGCCAGGCGCGCCCCGTATCGTTCTGCACGCGCGCATCGCGCACCAGCCGCCGCACGAGATTGGCCCGCTCGTCGAGCGCGCGGAACGAGGCCCACAGCGCCTGATCGAGCATGTCGGCCTGGCTTGCCAGCAAGCTGTCGCGCGAGTAGGCGTGCCCAACCTGGCAGCGGAAGCGCAGCAGATCGCCGTCATAAAATTCAGCCAGCACCCCACCGCAGTCCGGGCACGAGAAGGGCGCCAGCGTGCCCAGCTGATCTGCCTGCTGCAGCGCCGCCCGGTCCATATCCGAGATGTTCGCCTCAAGATCGATATTCTCTGGCATCGGCTCCGCTCCTTCTTCTTCTGCCGCTTGATTGGCGAGTTGAAGTAGTAGCCGGGGCATGTCCGCCACCTTCAGTATCGCATCTATCGTGACATACCGGCACGCGCTCTCGGGCATACTCGGATACGCCGCTTCGGCCGGGTCCTGAACGATCGCGACCCCGCCGCGCCGCTTGACGGCGAGCAGCCCGGTCGTGCCGTCGTCCAGCATCCCGGTGAGGATCACGCCGACGACGCGCGGGCCATAGGCGCGCGCGGCGGTGCGAAACGTGGCGTCAATCGCCGGCCGAAAACCATTCTCCTTCGGCCCGCGCACCACATGCATGTGCTCGCGCTCAACCAGCACATGGTGATCGGGCGGCGCGACGTAGATCTGGCCGCGCTGGATGCGGGCGCCCTCGACCGCGTGCGACGCCGGAAGCGCCCCCGCCATGTCGAGAATCTCGGGCAGCAGTGAAACACCAGTTGCCGGCGTATGCTGCACAATGAAGAGCGCCGCCGGCAGATCGGCGGGCAGGCCCGCCGCTATGGTCGTGAGCGGCTCCAACCCACCGGCAGACGTTCCAATGACGATGATATCGTGGCCTGGCATTGCCTTTTCTCCACCCGATACAGCGCGCCTGCCGATACGTTTCCGCGCAGGTCGAAATGTGCTAGTATGGGCTAGCATTATGTATGCCGTGAGGGCCAACCCGCTTGCCCAATGCGATATGGTATACTATTGAATCGCATTCACATAACCACACCGCCTCATGAACAGGACTGATGTGGTGGACGCGAAGAGAAGCAAAATCATCTTTTCAAATGACCGCGTAAGCCAAGAGGACAACCAACATGGACGGAGACGCGCCGCAGCCGGAATCGCATCTTGAGCACATTGCCCAGGAGGGAGATGCGTCACTGCCGGAAGCACAGCCGGCGGCGACGGACGCAGCCGTGGCGCACCTGGATGGCGATTTCCCGATTGTCGGGGTTGGCGCCTCGGCGGGAGGGCTCAAAGCCTTGCAGCAGTTCTTCGAGCATATGCCCGACGACAGCGGCATGGCTTTTGTCGTCATTCTGCACTTGTCGCCCAGCTATGAGAGCAATGCCGCGTCGCTGCTGCAGCATTTTACGGCGATGCCGGTCGTCCAGGTCACCGAGGCGGTGCCGGTCGCGCCGAACCACATCTATGTAATCCCGCCGACCAAGCATCTTACGATGACCGACGGCATGGTGCGCCTCCAGGAGCCAGGCGGGCCGCGCGAGCGGCGCGCACCAATCGATCTGTTCTTCCGCACGCTCGCTGATACCCATGGCCGGTCGGCCGGCGGGGTGGTGCTCTCGGGTAGCGGCGCCGATGGCGCGAACGGTCTCAAGCGGATCAAAGAGCACGGCGGTGTGGCCCTCGCGCAAGATCCCGAGGAGGCCGAGTATCCCGATATGCCGCGCAGCGCGATCGCCACCGGCCTGGTCGATTATGTGCTGCCGGTCGCCGGGCTGCCCACTGCGCTGGTCGAATACTGGCGCGGTGTCGAAACCCTACAGTTGCCCGCCGAGAGCATTTCACAGCGGGACGACGATGCGGAAGCGCTGAGTCAAATCCTCAGCCTGCTGCGCGCGCGCACCAACCACGATTTCAGCCAGTACAAACGCCCCACGCTGTTCCGGCGGATCGGCCGCCGCATGCAGGTGAATGCGGTGAGCACCCTGCCGAGCTACCTTACGATTCTGCGTGCCGAGCGAGAAGAGGTGCACGCACTGCTGCGCGACCTGCTGATTAGCGTGACGAATTTCTTCCGCGATCAGGAGGCCTGGTTGGCGCTGGAATCGATTGTTCCGCAGATCTTCGCCGGCAAGCGGCGCGACGATCAAGTGCGCGTTTGGGTGGCCGGCTGCGCCACTGGCGAGGAGGCTTACAGCATTGCGATGCTGCTCTATGAACATGCGGCCGCGCTGGATGATCCGCCGAGCATCCAGATATTCGCCACCGATATCGACGAAGATGCGATCGCCACCGCACGCCAGGGCCTGTATCCCGAGACTATCGCGGTCGATGTGCTGCCCGAGCGGCTGGCGCGCTTCTTCATTTACGAGCAAGGGCGCTACCGAGTCAAGAAAGAGATCCGCGATCTGGTGCTGTTTGCTGTGCATAATGTGCTGCGCGACCCGCCCTTCTCACGGCTCGACCTGATCACCTGCCGCAACTTACTGATCTATCTCAACCGCGAGGTGCAGGAACAGCTGCTGCAATTGTTTCATTTTACGCTGCGGCCGAACGGCGCCGTGCTGCTGGGCACCTCTGAATCGACCGACGCTGCTCCCAGCCTATTCATGCCAATCGACAAAGCACAGCGCCTGTTCCAGCGCCGTACGGTCCCGGCGACCACGCCGCCGAATATGCCGACCTTGCCGTTGGTTGGGCCGACGCACCGGCACATCGCCGCGGTCGAGCGGGCGAGCGGCGATGGTTCCATGCGCTCGTTCAATGAGTTGCATCAGCGGTTGCTGGCCGAATACACGCCGGCGAGCGTGATTGTAAACGAGGCTTACGACATCGCCCACCTGTCGCGCGGCGCCGGGCGCTTCTTGGAGTTTGCCGAAGGTGAGCTGTCGCCCAACCTGATCAAGCTGGTCCACCCCGATCTACGGATCGAGCTGCGCACTGCCCTGTTCAGCGCCGCACAGCAAGCGACCCAGATCGAAACCCGGCGCACACGGATCGACCTGCATGGCGAGAATCGGCTGGTCAGCCTGCTTGTGCAACCGCTTCAAGAGCCGGAATGGGCGCGCGGCTACTTCCAGGTGATCTTCAACGATGTCGCCGACATCAGCGACATCGAGCGACCGGTCGAGCGCGATGCCGAGCCGCTGATGCGCCAGCTCGAAGAGGAATTGCAGCGTACCAAGGATCAGCTTCGGACGATGATCGAGCAGTATGAGACGGCGGTCGAGGAGTATAAGGCCGCCAACGAGGAGCTGCAGGCGATCAACGAGGAACTGCGTGCGGCCAGCGAGGAACTGGAGACCAGCAAGGAAGAACTGCAATCCGTCAACGAGGAGCTGACCACCGTCAATCAGGAGATGAAGCACAAAGTCGAGGAGGTCAGCCAATCGAACAACGACCTGCAGAACCTGATGGCATCGACCGAGATCGGGACGATCTTTATCGACCGCGAGCTGCGCATCAAGTTCTACACGCCCAGCGCGCAGCTGCTGTTCAACCTGATTCCGTCGGACATCAACCGCCCGCTGGCGCATGTCACTCACACGCTGGACTACGACCAACTCCCGCAGGACGCGGCGCGCGTGCTCGAGACGCTGGCCATGATCACGCGCGAGATCCACAGCGCTTCGGGCCGCTGGTATCTCGCGCGGCTGGTACCGTATCGCACCGTCGACAATAGGATCGACGGCGTGACGATGACGTTCGTCGACATTACCGAGCGCAAGCAGAGCGAGCAAGCGCTCCGCGAGAGCGAGCTGCGCCTGCCCGAGATTCTCCAGCACATGCCCGCCGCGGTGCTGATCGCTGGGCCAGGCGGCAAGATTACGTTCAGCAACGCCCAGGCCGAAGCCATGTTCGCGGGATTACAGAACCTCGACGACGAGCGCTTGTGGCAGCCGTTTACATCCGCCGGCCAACCCTCTACGCGCGATCGGGTGCCGCTGGCACGCGCGTTGCTGAAAGGTGAAATCGTCGTCGGCGAGGAGCTACGCCTGCTGCGTGAGGATGGATCATCGCGCGTTTTTAGCGTTAATGCTGTGCCTTTGGGCGATCGCCAGGGCCAGATTATCGCGGCGGTCGCGGCGTATGAAGATATCACCGCGCAGCGGCAGGCCGAGGAAGCCCTGCAACAGGCGCATGCCGAGTTGGCGCGCCGGGACGCGGAATGACCATTCTGGGGTGGCGATTGTGATCCAAGCGTACGACCGCGACAAAAGAAATGGGCAACTGCTCGTGAGCGGCCTGGATTTTTTCCACGACCGTGAGCTATTGGCGGCGCTGGAGACTATAGTGCTGCCACAGCTGTTTGCCGGCAAAGGCCCCGATGCATCGGTGCGCGTTTGGGTTCCTGGCTGCACCACCGGCGCAGCTGCCTACGCGATCGCCATCCTGCTTCGCGAATACGCTAGCCAGCTGGCTACCCCGCCCCATCTACAGATCTTTGCTACCGACGGCGATGAAGCTGCCATCGCGATCGCCCGCCGGGGATGGTATCCCGAGACAATCGAAAACACCATATCGCCTGAGCGGTTGCGGCGGTTCTTCGACAAGGAGCAGTCGCACTATAAGCTTAAAAAGTCGGCACGCGAACTGATCATTTTTGCAACCCATGATCTGCTGCATGATCCGCCGTTTGCGCAGCTGGACCTGATTCTCTGTGTGAACCTGTTGAGTGCGTTCGACCAGGACGTGCGCGAACTGCTGCTGCACATGTTCCATTATATCCTCCGGCCGGATGGCTACCTCGCGTTGGGCGTAGGCGAGCGCACCGAGGTCGTGGGGGATCTGTTCATCGAAATCGGCGCCATGCCGCCTCTGTTTCAGCGGAGTAACGCCGTCCCCAACGCGGCGCTCGCATTCCTGCGCCGGCACCACACCGACACCCAGTCGCCGAGCTTGGTCGATCGGTCCAGCGATGTCGCGGCAGCCGCTTCCATGAGCAATTTGCACCTGCGTCTCCTCGCCGAGCATGGCGCGCCGAGCGTGCTGATCGACGAGTCCTACAAGATCATGCACCTATCGAAGCGTGATGGCCGGCTGTTCCAGATTCCTGCGGGGGCATTGTCACACAACCTGCTCGACGTCATTCATGCCGAGCTACGGCCACTCGTACGGTCCGCGCTGTTTGGCGCGGCAGGCGCAGGCGCCAGTGTTGAAGTAGCACCGGTGTGGGTGCGGCTGAATGGAGCGATGCGCCAGATCCGCATACTGGCGCGGCGGCTGCAGGAGCCGGAGTGGGCGCGCGGTTACTTCCTGGTGATCTTCGACGAGCACGGCGATGACCAGGATGGCGATCGAGCGCACGGCGATAGCGACACACGGGCGGCGCGCCAGCCCGAAGCGGATCCACGACATAGCCAGAGTCCATGGTGGGAGGCGATCAATCATTACGAGATCGCCATGGAGCGGCAGCTCAGCGCCAACCATAAACTTCAGTCGATGAATGAAGAGCTGCAGGCGCTCACCGAAGAGCTGACAAGCAGCCAGGAACAGCTGTCGACCATCAATGAGGAGTTGCGGGCGAGCAATGAGGAGCTGCGGCGCAGAGTTGCCGAGCTCACACGGGCAAATAACGACCTCAACAACCTGATCGTCGCGACCGACATCGCGACGATCTTTCTCGACGGCGCGCTGCAGATCACCCGTTTCACGCCGCAGGCGCAGAGCCTGTTCAATCTCATCCCGGCCGATTGCGGCCGTCCGTTTGCACACGTCACACATAGGTTGGATTACGATCAGCTGCTGTCCGACATCACCAGCGTCCTTAGGACCTTGCAGGGCGTCGAGCGCGAGGTTCAGGACGCGGATGGTAGCTGGTACCTCGCGCGCCTGCGGCCGTACCGCACCGCCGACGACCGAATCGACGGCATGGTGCTGACATTTGTAGATCTCACTGCGCGTAAACAGGCCGAGGAGGAGCTGCGCCAGGCGCGCGATGAGCTTGAACTGCGGGTGGTGGAACGCACGCACGATCTGGCGACCGCCAATATGCAGTTGCAAGACCAGATCGCCGAGCGCATGCGGCTGGAGGAGACGCGCAAGGAACTGCTGCGAAAGCTGGTGATGACGCAGGAGGACGAGCGCCGCCGGATCGCTCGCGAGCTGCACGATCAACTGGGCCAGTCGGTCACCGCATTGAACATGGGCTTGACATCCCTGGCACATCAAGCGGTCGAGTCTCATCCTAGCCAGGAGATATTGGGGCGTCTCCATCAGATCACCGTGCAAATGGATAAGGACATGAACCGGCTGGCGGTCGACCTGCGGCCCACCGCGCTCGACGACCTGGGTCTCGTCGTCGCCGTACAATACTATGTCGAGCGATGGGCTGACCATCATGGCATTCACGCTGAGTTCCAGGCGAACGGGCTAGCGGAGCTTCGGCTTCCCAACGAAGTCGAGAGCGTGATCTACCGCGTGATCCAGGAGGCGCTGACCAATGTGCTCAAACACGCGGCGGCGCAGCACGTCAGCGTCATTCTCGAACAGCGGAACAATCAGACGAGTGTGATTGTCGAAGATGACGGGCGCGGATTTGATCTCGACGCGCTGCAGCAGGCGCCGAACGCGCAACGCCGGCTCGGTCTGCTGGGCATGCAGGAGCGTGTGGCACTCGTGGGTGGCACCTTCACGATCGACGCGACACCGGGCGTCGGAACCTCGCTGTTTGCCCGCATCCCGATCGGGCAGCATACACGCTTGTAGTGGGTCACTTGTGTTGCGTATCGCCATTGGGGTAAAACATAAAACGTAAAGCGTAAAGGTATGCTCGCTGCAGCTTTACGTTTTACGTTTTACGCTGGTGCACAATCGCACTATCCAGGACAAGTGGCCCACTCGCACATATTCGCCCATCGGCGACACGTATGCTATCATAGGCGCGCGAACGAATATCACTGAGTGAGTTTTCAATGCCTCACACCCGCTACAGTATTCTGCCCCCGCCAGCGGCCCGCGCCCACTAACGGGTCAGGCTGGCCTAGCTCCCCACGAGCCGCACCCGCGCGCTCAGTTTTGTGTTACGCCGATCCTGCCCGCTTGTCCGTCACCAATAGTTCCTGAAATTTCCAAATAAGGCTTACGTGGTGGATGTGAGCAGTAGACCACCACGGATTAAAAATCTCTCGTATCGAAGGTTTTTTCGTTCGCAGAACGAAAAAACCTTCGATACAAAGAACAAAAATCCGTGTTTGCGAGCGACCGCGTAAGTCCTCTCAATAGAGGAAGAGAATCAGTCATGACTACCATTGTTATGGCCCGCGCCAATGCGCGCCAGGGTCTGCTGCAGATCGTGCTCGCTGCGGTACTGTGGGGCACGGTCGGCATCACGACGAAATCTTTGTACGGGCTGTCGGACACCACTGCGCTGTCGATCGGCTTCTTTCGGCTGGCGATTTCGGCGCCGGTGCTATTCGCGGCATGCTGGTACACGCTCGGCGCGCGCGCGTTTCGCATTCCGCCGCGCGATCTTGTGTATATGATGCTGATCGGTGTGGCGATTGCGCTCTACCAGGTGTGTTACTTTGCAGCGATCGCGCGCCTCGGCGTCGCGATCGCGGTGCTGATTACGCTCTGCACCGCCCCGGTGATGGTCGCGCTGATCTCGGCGCTGCTGCTGCGCGAACGGCTCGGCAGGGTGGTGCTGCTGGCGCTGCTGTGCGCTATCTGCGGCACGGTACTGCTGGTGTGGGTTGGGCCCGATGCATCCGGCGTAGCGCACGACACGCTGCCCGGTATTCTGTTGGCGCTCAGCTCGGCATTCGGTTACACGATTATAACATTGTGCAGCCGCACGCTCGCGGGGCGCTATCATCCGCTTCAGCCGATCACTGTCGGCTTTGGCGCTGGCGCGCTGATGCTGCTGCCATTCGCGCTGGTCACTGGCATGGTGGTCGCCTACCCGGCGCTTGGTTGGGGTTTGCTGCTGTATATGGGGCTGGTTCCAACCGCGCTGGCGTATGGGTTCTTCCTGGCGGGTATGCGCCACACCACTGCAACCGTCGCGACGATCGCCACACTGATCGAACCACTAACCTCGACCACGCTGGCTTGGCTGCTGTTGGGCGAGCGGCTTGGTCCGCTGGGTCTCCTTGGCGGCGCGCTGCTGCTTGGCGCGATCGGGCTGCTGTACCGCCACTCGACGCGACGATAGATCTCAGGGTGTTTGACATTCCGATTAGAATCTTATGACTTCTTAGTGCGTAGTGCGTAGGGACACGATATATTGCATCCGTACTACGCACTACGCCCAATGTAGGTATATGCTCCGATAACCCATGACCTATCATCCATCACCTCTTCCCGGTCTTCTCGTTCTTGCGACCGATTTTGTTTTTCGCTGTGACATTTGTGGCCGCCGATTCGTTTTTTCAAGAGAGTACGTTACTACACTCTTTGATAAAGCGAGGTTTCATGATGGCGATGCGTGCATATATTCGATATGGTCTTGTAGGTGTGCTGGCGTTCGTGCTGGGCGCGTGCGGAGTCGTGCCGGCGGCCGAGGCGCCGACCGCGACACCCGCGCCGACTCAGGCGGCCCAGCCGACGGCGGCGCCACCGCAGCCGACCGCAGAGCCGACCACGCCGGCGCCGACGCCGGTGCCAAACCCGCAGCCTGCCGGCGGCGCGATCTACTACCTCGACCCCGACGGCGTCTCGGTCGACAAAATCAACGCCGATGGCAGCGGCCAGCAGCTGGTCTATTCCGACATGACCCACTCGCTTGGCGGCCCGATCACCTATCTGGGGCCGGTACCCGGTAGCAAGATTCAGATCATGATCATCGGCGCGGGGCAGCACTATATCACCGCCAGCGGTGGCGTGAGCGTCGATCTGGGCAATTTCGCGAGCCCGCCGCGCTGGTCGCCTGACGGCTGGCGCGTGGCCGGCGCATCGGTCAGCGTGAGCGGCGCGCCCGGCCCAATCAGGATCTTCGATCGGCGCGAGCGCAGGAGCAGCGAGCTACCCGTGTCGGGCACGCCCGATTGGTACCCCGACGGCCAGCACCTGGTGTATGCGGCCTGCGACGCCGAGGCCGACAGCCCTGGCTGCAATGTGTACAGCTACGATCTTGCCAGCGGCACCAGCGCGCGCCTGAGCGAGTTGGTGAGCACGGCTGACGATCGCTGGTGGGTGCAGGAGGCGCATGTGCTGCCGAGCGGGAATGCGATCATCTTCTATGGCAACCATACGTCGCAGGTTGGCGCGAGTGGCAACGGCTTGCAGTGGTGGTGGATGCCGCTTGGTGGCGGCGAGGCCCAGCTATTCAGCCAGAATTTCGGCAATGGCGTCAACAGCTACCTGACCGACCCGCGCAGCGGCCTGATCGCCTACAGCACACGCGCGCATTGGAGCGCCTGCGCCAGCGTCGGCGACATCGTGGTGCGCGATACCAGCGTGGAGGGCGATAGCGCGCGCGGCGAGCATCCGCAGCTGCCAGGCAGCGACTTCGAGCATGACCTGTTTGCGGCGGTGCTGGGGATGAGTTGGGATCCCTCCGGCAGTGGCCGGCTGGCGCTCGGCAGCCAGGCCTACACCTGCGGCGCGCAGGATCGCCAGCTGCAAACGCCGGGCGTGTATATCTGGGAAAGCGGCAACCCCGCCGCCGCGCCGCGCAAGCTGGCCGACGGGTCGTTCCCCGTGTGGATGCCCTAGTGCAATTGCAAATTGTAGATTGCGCTTCGTCCATACTAACCAGTATAATTCACCCATAGCGCTCATTAACAGGACTTACGCGGTCACTCGCAAAACACGGATTTTTCTTCCTCGTATCGAACATTTTTCGTTCGGAGAACGAAAAATGTTCGATACGAGAGTTTTTAATCCGTGTTAGAGGAGGTTCACCATGTCAGCGGAAGCTAAACTCAAAACCATGGGCTACGAGATCGCGCCGGCGGCGCTTGGCCAGGCCAAGATTGAGCCAGCGGTGCGCACTGGCAATCTTGTGTTTACCTCGGGACAGATCTCTGAGCGCGGCGACGAGGTATATATTGGCAAGGTCGGCGGCGACCTGACGGTTGAGCAGGGCTACGCGGCGGCACGGCTCTGCGCGCTGAACTGCCTCAGCGCAATCAAGGCGGTCGTCGGCGATCTCGACAAGATCACGCGGGTGGTCAAAGTGCTGGGCATGGTCAACGCGGCCGAAGGCTTCAGCGAAACGCCGCAGGTGATCCACGGCTGCACCGACTTAATCAACGAGGTTTTTGGCGCGGCCGGCCGCCACGCGCGCTCGGCGGTCGGGCTGTATCAGCTCCCGCGCAACGTGGCGGTCGAGATCGAAATGATCGTCGAAGTTCAAGATTAGTATCGCCACCGGTGTCAAATAAATAATCACCTCTTATGGCACCCCATCGCCACCGGTGTCAAATAATACTTGACACATTGCCTCGAACGTAGTAGGATGCTTGCTATCTCATCCAACTGAAAACAGCACGAGCCGGGCGGTGTTCCAGCACCAACCGGCTCGCTAACCCCGGGCCTGTAACGGCAGGCGCCGAGGCTACCGCGCATTGTAGCACATGCGCGGCGGCGGCGGTTCCTGTGCGGGCGCTTCGCGAGGCGCCCTTACGCGGGGACCGCTGTTCGTTGGGGCCAGAACAAAGAACAAAACAACAAAGAACAAAGCGTCATCGCTTTTGTTCTCTGTTCTCTGCTCTTTGTTCTCCCTGTTGGATGGGCCGCGGATGCCCAGGACGCCATCCGCCGGCGCGGGGCGGGGTTGGCTGGCTTCCCCGTCCCGCCAAGCCAATTGCAGATTGTGGATTGCAGTATCTCAATCTGCAATCTACAATGAAGAAGGGAGCGCAGTGTGAGCCACTACACAATTGAGGATCTGATCGCCCGCTGGAAAAAGGATGAGCTGACGCTCGAACAGGTGATCGGTCAGGTGCTGCTGCTGCTGCGCGAGCACGACCGGCGGCTGCGCGAGCTAGCGCGCGGTACGCCGCCGAGCGGCGAGGGCAACGGCTCGCGCCGCACCGATGGATCGTAGCGCTTGGGGTGGGCTAGTTATGGCGACGTGCACAACGTGTGCGACGCACTCTATCAGCGTGGGATGGTTTATTTTTCAAGTCGCTTCCAAATCTCGATACGCCTGCACGAGCAGCCATGCGCCGAGCGCGATCTCGGCCAGGCCAGTGGCGCGCCCCGCCGCCTCGTGATCGGCGAACCACTGGACCAGCTGGCGCCACGCTGGCAGCTCCAGCGCTTCGACCCATAGCAGCATATGGCGGCGCGGCGCGAATAGGAACGCGAACCCGTCGCCGACGATCAGCGTGCCAATGACCTCGTAGATCCGGCGCAACAGCATGATGCCCTCCAGCAACATACGTAGTTTTCATCTTCTCGAGCGTAGAGCACGACCTCTTCTGATGCAGGTGGATGCAATTCTCATACCAGGATCGGCCTGGATGATTCGGTATGTTTGCTCGCCTTGGTGTACTCTGTGCCTTTGTGGTGGACTTTCAGCGCTGGTCGCCTGATGGCCAGTTCATTGCAGTAAGCGAGAATCAGCGCGTCCGCTTGCGTGGCGTGATTCACCGAGCAGACGGCGGCTCTAGTGTGGAGATGCTATCCGGTATCGTGGGCTGGCTGCCCTAATGCACAGGTCGGCGGTGACTTACAAAACACGGATTTTTGTTCTTCGTATCGAACGTTTTTTCGTTCGTAGAACGAAAAAACGTTCGATACGAGAGTTTTTAATCCGTAGTGGTCCAATGTTCGCGCCCACTGCGTAAGTCCTGTCAAGTGACAGATAGTATCAATGGCACAAAGTGTGCTAAACTACAGGCGCGCAGATCAGAACGCTGAAAAGAGGCTCTGGAATGACACAAGATAATCGCAGCACCGATCGAAGACCGCCGGCCGGCCAGGTGCGGCCGGGCGCGCGCGGCGACAATGGCCGCGCTCGACCGCCTGGCCCGGAGGAGCGGCGCGGCGCCACCGCGACCAGCGGCGGCCGGCCCGACAACTCTGAGAATATGCGCAACATGTTGCGCGGGCCTGGCTTCTGGGTCACGCTGCTGATATTGCTGGCGATCAACTGGTTGCTGGTGCCGCTGCTGTTCCCCGAGCCGCAGGATCGTATCACCGTGCCGTACACGTTCTTTAAGCAGCAGGTCGCCGCTGGGAATGTCAGCGAGATCACCAGCCGGGGCGACGATATCCAAGGCGCGTTCAAGCAGCCGGTGACTGACCCGAATGCTTCGGCGGCCACGCCGACCGCGCAGCCACAGACGCCGCAGACATATACGAAGTTCGCGACGATCAAGCCGGCGTTCGAAGACACAGAACTGCTGCCGCTGCTCGAGCAGCATAATGTTGTGATCACCGCGTCGCCGCTAGAACAGCCGCGGTCGACGATTCTGACGCTGCTGCTCTCGTTTGGCCCCACGCTGCTGCTGCTGGGCGGTTTCCTCTGGCTAAGCAGCCGCGCCGCGAGCGCCGCCAGTGGCGGTATGTTCGGGATCGGCCGCAGCCGCGCGCGCCGCTACGAGGCTGAACAGGTCGCTGAGCGGATCACGTTCGACGACGTCGCCGGGATCGACGAGGTCGAGAACGAGCTGGTCGAGATTGTCGACTTTCTCAAGCAGCCCGACAAATATCAGCGGCTGGGCGGCCGCATACCCAAGGGCGTGCTGCTGGTCGGCTCGCCGGGTACTGGCAAGACGCTGCTGGCGCGCGCGGTCGCCGGCGAGGCGAACGTGCCGTTCTTCAGCATGAGCGGCTCGGAGTTCATCGAGATGATCGTCGGCGTTGGCGCCGCGCGCGTGCGCGATCTCTTCGTCGAGGCCCGCAAGTCCGCTCCGGCGATCATCTTCGTCGACGAGTTGGATGCGATCGGCCGGCGGCGCGGCGCTGGAAATATGCTCGGCGGCAACGACGAGCGCGAGCAGACGCTCAACCAACTGCTGATCGAGATGGATGGCTTCGACTCGCGCGAGGCGGTGATCGTGCTGGCCGCCACCAACCGCGCCGATGTGCTCGATCCGGCGCTGCTGCGCCCCGGGCGCTTCGACCGCCGGGTTGCCGTGCAGCCGCCCGACCGCGCCGGGCGCGCTGAGATCCTCAAGGTCCATACCCGCGGCGTGCCGCTCGCACCAGGGACCGACCTGAATGCGATCGCCGCCGAGACTCCCGGCCTGGTTGGTGCCGACCTGCGCAATCTGGTCAACGAGGCCGCACTGCTGGCGGCCCGCAAGAGCAAAACGGCCGTCTCGATGGAGGATTTCACGGAGGCGCTTGAGAAAATTGCGCTGGGCGCCGAGCGCAAACTGACGCTGAACCCCGAAGAACGCCGGCGTGTGGCGTTCCACGAGGCCGGCCACGCGCTGCTGGGGCTGCTCCAGCCCGAGGGCGACCCGGTCCGCCGGGTAACGGTGGTGCCGCGCGGCCAGGCCCTGGGTGTGACGCTCTCGGTGCCCGAGGACGATCGCTACAACTATGGCGAGCCCTACCTGCGGGCGCGGATCGTCAGTGCGCTGGGCGGCCGCGCGGCCGAGCAGGTGATCTATGGCGCTGTCACGACCGGCGCGGAGAACGATCTCAAGCAGGTGACCGAGCTCGCGCGCGCGATGGTCACGCGCTGGGGCATGAGCCCGGAGGTCGGTCTGCTGGCGCTCGATGGGCGCGAAGACGGGAGCTTCCTAGAGAGCGGCCTGGTGCCGGGCGCGCCGCGCCCGTACAGCGAGCAGACCGCCCAGGCGATCGACCGGGCGACCCGCCGGATCGTCGACGAATGTTATGCCAAAGCGGTCGACCTGCTGACCCGCGAGCGCGCGCGGCTGGAAGCGCTGACCGAGGCGCTTCTTCGCGAGGAGTCGCTCGACGAGGCGCAGATGCGCGCGGCCACGGGCCTCGAAGATCGGCCGGTCCCCGAAAACGCGATCGCCGCGAACCGCTGATCGGCGCATCGAGCGCCTCGCGTGGCTCGGATAGGACGATTGCTGCCGGTGCGCCGCGGTGACCGAAGTAAAGCCCGATCGCTGCACTCGCGCGCCTGTGTTGGCACGGAATCAGAATATCATGGCGCTCAGTTGGCCTGGTCGGGCGAGAGCAACGCCAACAACCCGCGCACGTGCTGAACGAATTCGCCGGGGCGGAGGATTGTAACAGACGGATGGCCAGGTTGAAAATGCCGCCTGTTGAACGTCACGAGCCATGGGCACGCCTCGCGCACGGCGGCGGCGAGGATCGGCAGATCCTTTGGATCGGCTTGGCCCTGATGTGCGGCGAGATCGGCGGGGGCAGGATTGTCGACAACACGCAGACAGCGGCTGACAATCATACGGAATGCTGGCAACGCGCCCGGCAGATAGCCTGCAAGGTTGCGCTCGGCTTCGGCAATGACTTGCTGAGAGACAACGGCGTCAATCAGCGTGATCTCGGCCATCCGCAGGACGACCAGGCTCGCACCATGCTCCGATGGCGAGGCCGCGCCGGCGAATAACACATCGGCGTCGACGAATACACGCGGCTTACGTGTCGTCGTCATAGTGTTCGCGGTGGTAGCGCTCGCGCTGCTCACGCAGCGTGCGTAGCAAGTCCTCGGTTGTCAAGCCGGCTTCACGGCGCGCGCGCTCGATCTCACGCGCCAGCTCGGGCACCATCGGTACCATAGGCGTCAAGACGAACATACCATCAAGATCCACCAGGCGAAATGTATCGCCCGGCTGAATACCATATTTCTCGCGAATCTCAGCCGGAAGCGTTAGCACCCCTCGTTCGCGCACCTGGATTGTTGCATCCATACAGCAGCCTTTCAGTAGATGCGGAAATTCTGCTGACATTATATCGCGTCGGACCTACAAAGGCAAGAGACTTTATTAGTAAGCAGCATCCCAAACGATTGAGAGTTTCAGAAGAAGAAACAACCGCTGCTACCGGCGCGCGGCTGCTTGCGCCTCAGCGCGCCTTGTTGCGAGGAGAGAGCACTTCAAGCGTTATCACCAGTTCGCGGCTCCTGCGGTCGTGGATCGATACGTAGCGGTCGCGCACTTCCAGCGGTGGAATGAGCGTGATAGTCGAGGGCGGCGTGGCTGTGGTGGTATCGGTCTCCTGCTTCGATCGAGAAGGGGTACACAGCCGATATCAATGTGTTCGCGCGTTGGCGGCTACTCAGGTTCTCACGTCTTGCGCCATACCATTCTTGGTAGCGGTAGCAGCACCTGCGCGTATTTTAGCACACCGATCAGGAGATTGCCCATGCAAATGTCATTTCAATCAGGAGGCTCTACTGGCTGGTCCGACGAGCGTCTGATCTTCGGCGAGGCGAAGAAGCTGCTCGGCGTCAGCAAGGCGACATCGGAGCGCTGAGTAGGGCAGGGCGAGGTCGCGCCGCTGGAGGATATGAATGGGGCAAAGTCGAGCTATGGATGACCTGCACACTGTCACCTAAATCCTGCTGTTATCAGTGATTCTACTTCTGCAACCTGAACTTTTCGCCCACTATAGGGCTCAATCAGAGTTTGTGCATCAGCATAGACACGTGGTGATTTGAATAAGACATATAAGGCCCATAGATGTGGCGGAGACATGTAGCTTTCGCCAGCGTGACGGCGTAGACTTTGACGGACGAGCGGATAGTAAACACTGCTCATGGCTGGGAAGAGATGATGTTCCACATGGTGGCTGAAGTGGAAATGCATTATATCGAAGATTTTGTGGGTCGTCACACTCATCGTAGTTCCAAGAGTGTCACGGGTCTCAGTCAATGGGCGCAGCATGTGGTTTGTCACGATGTAGGATAGGGTGACGAAATTTGCCATGAGCATTGGCAAAATGACGGCAAAAAGAGCGCCCCGTGGTCCAGCCAAAAGACATATCACTATCCAGAAGGTAGCCAAGCAGGCGCTGTCGAGGATAGCTCGTTTGGGCTGGAGTCGCTCAAAGCCAGGCATCGTTCTAGAGCTGAACCATAATACCTCCTGGGATTGCAAGGTAAAAAAGCAGAACAAATACAGTGCACTCAGCCAGTGTCCTGAGCCAGGCGCAAACTTGAAAGCAAATCGAGCCAGGGGTGGCAGATGATAGAATTCCTCAAGAGTGCCAAAGTGGTCCGGGTCACGGCTTGCGATATTGGTATGAGCGTGATGCGTCTGATGATGCCAAACACGCCAGAGATGTGGCGATAGGCAAAAAATCGCCCCCGTGAGGTATAGGAGCAAGTCTTGCAGCCGATGGGAACGGATAGTTGCACCATGTCCTATCTCGTGGCCTAAGAACATCAAACTACCATAGAGACTGCCGATTAGCAGCGAGGCGAAGAGCGCTAAGTACCAAGGAAGTGGAAGTAGCACGAGCATAATGCTCCCTGCGGCTATCGTTCCTATCAGAGGAATCACTAATAATGCTCGTAGAGGATGGTTAACAAAGGCATCTGCGGGTAGGTCAGTTCGGATTTTGGCTATGATAGCACGTTCGCGATCGATATCATCTGTTACATCTTGGACGTGACGACGCGTCGCTTGGCGGTTGCGTGGTTCCATGAACAACACTCCTCTTCGGTAAGAATCTCATGCTGGACCTTCATGTGCTTCTATGCTATGGGGTAACCATCATATATCAGGCCAACGACAGCAGCAGAAGCTCGGCAAATCGGTTTTAGAACAATGGAGTGATGGGCAGCTGTTTGCTTAGGAACAGGACAGGATCGCCCAGTTCCATCGCCGTGATTGGGTGTGACCGGAGCCTGTTTCAAAGCAACGGGTCGGTACAGAACCGCCGCGTAACCGGCGATGATGGCTTAACGCATAAACTCGCGGATGGCGCCCAGCATTGATTCTTCGCCCACGTCATCAATGCGTTGCTTGGGTGAGCCCGATTCGTATAAAAAGGCTGTGTCACCCATTGCCGACAGGGCCACGATTTTGAGTAGCGGATACGCCGCCAGCAACGAGCTGCCTATTCCTGGCTCCCGATCCGAATCGCCTGTCGTGGTGATGACCACCTCCGCTTCGGTTGCCCTGAGAGCAAGCAAAAGCCCGATCGGGTCAATCAGTTCGCTAACCACTTCCATATCCGGCTGTCGCTCAACGGCATGCCTAACCACCTCCGATAACATTCGTGGCCGGATCGCTAACACCACTTTAATTTTGCGCATGAAGGTCCTCTGCTTGGGGAGAGTATAGGCGAGTCAACGCAGGAAGACCATAGACCCCAGGGTTCAAAAAGGGTCTATAAGCAGGACTAGTCCAATCATGGACCTGATCAGGTCTTGTGAGAGAAAAGTACTGATACTTTCGGAACGAAAGCCTTAGTACTAGTGCTGCTTGTTCAGCAGGTTTCTTTCGTGGGCATACTGCACGGTTTCGAGGCGGTTATGGAGTTGGAGCTTGTCAAGAATATTGTGGATGTGATTCTTGACCGTCTGAGGTTCAATCGAGAGCCGTTTGGCAATCTCCTTGTTGGACAACCCTGCGGCAATCTCAGTAATTATTTCCAGTTCGCGCGCCGTTAGCTTGATTGAACTTTGCGGTATGCTCGGCATGCGCTCGCTGGCCAACTCAGCGATGCGCGAGAACAGCGAAGCCGCCATGCGAGGTGAACAGAATGATTCACCCCGGTGGACCGCGCGTATAGTTTCGAGCAGATAGTCAAAGGAGGCTTCTTTCAATACATAGCCGGCAGCCCCAGCCTCAATGCAGGCCATAATTTCATCGGTCAGGTCGGGCATACCGAGGATAATCACCTTGACCTCGGGCATCTCCTGACGCAATGCCTGTGTCACCATGATCCCATCCTTGCCCGGCATGCCAATATCAATCAGCGCGATCTCCGGTCGCAGCTCTTTGATTTTTGCGAGAGCCTTGCCGCCACTGGCTGCCGTGCCAATGACGATCAGGTCTTCCTGCTCCGCCAGCAGGGACACCAGCCCCTCCCGAAGTAGGCGCAGGTCGTCCACAACGAACGTTCTAATGGACTCACCCATATGAAATTCCCTCTGCATAATGCGCACTAAAATGTGGGCATTGAGACTTTCTCCCAATGGCCCGAGCACGGGACTGTGCGGCGAGAGGCTCCCCAGTGACACGCCGGATGGTTCTTTCTCGGCGCACGTGCGTTACAAGGATGCATTGTAACATGGCGGCAGGCGCTCGTCAGCGAGATTTCCAAATGAATTTGCGCGGAATAAAGCGGCGCCCGGACTCGAGAGTCCGGGCGCTGTTCCTTGGCGTATCATTCTCACTATGTTTTGCACGCCAGTCTCATTATCTGTGAGATCCTACACGTCCGCCGGCGATCAAATATCCAAATTCCGCACCTCGAGCGCGTGGGTCTGGATGAAGCGCTTGCGTGGCGGCACCAGGTCGCCCATGAGCATGGTGAAGGTCTCGTCGGCCGCCTGGGCGTCTTCGAGCGTCACCTGGCCCATGGTGCGGTTCAGTGGGTTCATGGTGGTCTCCCACAGCTGCTCGGCGTTCATCTCGCCGAGGCCCTTGTAGCGCTGGATGTGGGCCCGCTCGCGCGCGTCTTTCGGCAGCGTTTCAAGGTAGCTGTCGCGCTCGGCGTCGGTGTACACATATTTCATCTCTTTGCCGTGCTTGATGCTGAACAGCGGCGGTTGCGCGATATACAGGTGCCCATTGGTGATGATCGGCCGCATGTAGCGGAAGAAGAACGTCAGCAGCAGCGTGCGAATGTGGCTGCCGTCCACATCGGCGTCGGTCATGATCACGATCCGGTGGTAGCGCAGCTTGGCTGGGTCGAACTGCTCGCCGACGCTCGCGCCGATCGCGGTGATCAGCGCCCTGACCTCGTTGTTCGAGAGCATCTTGTCTAGCCGGCTCTTCTCGACGTTCAGAATCTTACCGCGTAGCGGCAGGATGGCCTGGAAGCGGCGATCTCTTCCTTGCTTCGCGCTATTATGGACGAACACGCCTGATGCGAGTGCGAAGTTGTGTGTGTGCGGCACTTCGATATCGTACACATCGATCCGCTCAGCAAGCCGCTCAACTGAGACGACACGATGGTTGTAGTTGGCGACAGCCTCGCACGCAGGCGTCTCGTCACCTTCGAAATAGCGCTGGCAGAAAGTGTCGAAGCGCAGCAACGATTTGTCGTTCGTCTGCCGTCGATGTGCCTGATAGATATCCAAGTCAAGCGTCCCTTGCCGCTCGCACCCTTTGAGCGCCGCCAACGTCTTTTGGTAGTAGGTCTGGGCGAGCGCCGCCTTCCGCTTCGCGCGGAACTCTGGCGTCCACTGCTCCTTCGTCTTTTCGCGTCGCCACACGAGTAATGCCTCATCCTGCCATTGGACTTGGGCAAGTTCAGCCAACATCTCCCGAGCCTGCGGGTTGCCGGCGAAGTAGTCGCGCACGCGTTCGGCCTGCGCCTGCCGGTTGGCGACTTCCGCCCAATATGTCCGTTGCGCTTGGTCGAGTTGCTCGGCGTTCTGCTGGCGATATTCCGCATTTGTGGCATAGAACTCACGCCAGCGCTCGCCCATGTACGACTTGTAGTCGTCGTTGGCCCACTGAGCCGCCGCCTGCTCAGACATAATACGGCGTGTCTCCGGCTGCTGCATGCGGGCGCTCATCGCGCTATGGAAGGCATCGCTTTGTTTGATAGCGCGGCACTTCTCGACCACGTCGGGTCGGTGCAGCGTGCGGCTTACGTGCTCACGGTGCAAAGCCAGATGCACATCAGCTGGAAGCCGGCGGATGTTGGTAGGATTATTATTGCGCTTGTTGAAGTCGACATGATGACAATGGTCGCCATCGGTTTCGACATACACGCCGCTCCAGCGGTTGTACCAATCCGCCAGCACATGCGTGAAAAGCCAGGACTCCGATCGCGGGTCCCAAGCCATCTCGTATCCGTCGATAGTGATTCCTGATTCGCGCTTGTCCGAGAGCTTACGGTAGAGCGGCATGAGCGAGTCGTTGCTCGTGAGCGCGATTGCAGGCTTGTAGCTGCCGTCGCGTAACATGAAACGATGATCTGGCGTGCATACGATTGCCTCGCCATTATCCAGCGCGACACGCACAACCTCGGCGTTGCGTTTCGTCACACGCGGGTTGACGATGCGCTCAACGCCGATCGTGCCGTCTTTACGAATGGTGTAGCAGAAGTGCTCTTTTCCCTCAGCCTGTTCTGCTACGATCTCCTCAAAGCTCAAGCTGCGCCCGTCGGCGAGCGCGACTTGCGTATCGCCCGAAAAGCAACCACCTGCGGAATCGCCCTCAACGATATAAATTTCACACCTTGCCGGGTTGGTGTCCGAGCAGTCGGCGAGCTTGCCGGGCAGCGAGAAGCCCTCCATCGCGCTCTTGCGCGCGGTTTCGCGCACTTTCTGCACCGCCAGGCGCGTGCGCGCCGCCGAGATGGTCTTCTCGATGATCCGCTTGGCGTCGCTGGGGTTCTCTTCGAGCCAGGTGTTGAACGCGTCGCCGAACACCGACGAGACCGCGCTGGTGGCCTCGGGGCTGACTAATTTCTCCTTGGTTTGCGAGCTGAACTGCGGGTCCTGCAGCTTCACACTGATCACCGCCGTCAGGCCCTCGCGCACGTCGTCGCCGGTCAGGTTGGCTTCATTCTCTTTCAGCAGCCCTTTGCTGCGCGCATAGTTATTCACCACGCGGGTCAGCGCGTTGCGGAAGCCGGTCAAGTGCGCGCCGCCATCGGTGTTGTTGATATTATTCGCGAACGCATAGATCGAGTCGGTGTCGTAGGCCTCGGTGTACTGCAGCGCCACCTCGACCGCCACGCCATTGCTGTCGCGCTCGACATAGAACGGCAGCTTATGCAGCACGCTCTTCTCTTTGTTCAAATGCCGAACGTACGAGCGAATGCCACCCTCGAAGTAGAAGCTGACCTCCTGGTTGTCGCGCTCGTCGGCGATATGGAAGCGTAGCGCCTTCGTCAGGTAGGCCATCTCGCGGAAGCGTTGAGTGAGCGCGCGGAAGTTGTAGTCGATACCATCCTTGAAGATCATAGTGTCGGGCATGAAGTTCACGGTTGTGCCGCGCCCGTCGCTGTTGCCCACGGCCTTAACGGGCCCTTGCGGCTTGCCGGTGCGGTATTCTTGCCGCCACAGCTTACCGCGGGCGCGCACCTCGATCCGCATCCAAGTCGAGAGTGCGTTGACCACGCTTAGGCCCACGCCGTGCAGGCCCGACGAGACCTTGTACGAGTCTGAGTCGAACTTGCCGCCGGCGTGCAGCACCGTCGCCGCCAGCTCCAGGCCCGAGACCTTCTTGGTCGGGTGGAGGTCGACCGGGATGCCGCGGCCATTGTCGGATACCGTCACCGACGCGTCGGCGTGGATGACGATGTCGATATGATCGGCATAGCCAGCCAGCGCCTCGTCGACCGAGTTGTCGACCACCTCGCGGACCATCTGATGCAGGCCGTTAATGTCGGTTGGCCCAATATACATGCCTGGGCGCTTGCGTACTGCCTCTAGACCTTCCAGAACCTGAATTCGGCTGGCGGTGTAGTCGTTGTTGTCAATGGTTTTCGTCGTGTCAATGGTCATGTTCGTGTACTCACTCGTGTTCGTTGTCCATTGTCGGTTGTTGGTTGCAAGAGTCACAACTGACAACGGACTACCGACAATGGAGATGGCTCATTACCCATTCTATCAATTCCGTGCCCGTAGCCCCGGTGGTTGCGCCGGCGCGCTCTGCCAGCGGCGCAGTCGCTCGCGATAGAACGCCATGCGCGCGGCCAGCACCCCACTGCCGATATAGGCGCTGGCGACCATCGCGATGATTGCTCCGATCATTGTGTTCACCAGCGAATGCCAGATCACGCCGCTGCCCAGCTGAATCACGAGCGTGAGCGCTAGAAATCCCAGCGTGCCCCACACATTGCGCCGGACGACGTTGAAGCTGGTGTAGATCGCCCGCAGCGGCCCCAGCCCGCTAATAACGATCGCTTCGGCCGTGAAGCCAATGTAGATGCTGATCCAGATCCCCACCCAATACACCACGATCAGCGCCAGGATGCCAAGCGTCTGGTTGAGGTACAGCAGCAGTGTGGCAAAAAACAATACCGGCAGCCCAAGTGCTAGCCCCACCCCGATGATGATCGCAACCGCGCCAAGCAGCGACAGGCCAATCTTGGTTGCGCGCCGCAGCCCTACCGCTGGCGACCAGTCGCGCCGCACCGCCGCGCCGACCTGGCCGAGGAAGATTGCGCTCAGTGCCAGTGCCAGCGCATTGATAATCAGAAATGCCAGCAGCGCGCCACCGAAGGTCGCGATCTGGATTGTGTCGGTGCGCTGCGTGTTGATCAGTTGTAAGACTTCCGGGATCGCCGGCAGCCCCGCGCTCGCGTTACTGTCGGTTGCGCCAACAACATACAGCCTAAGAGTCGGAATATAGTTCAACACCGCCAGCTGCTGCCGCAGATCGAGACCACCGGTGGCCAGAAACTGATCGTACACCGCTGGCATGTCGCCCTGATTGGCGATCGCTGGGTTCACGCTTTTGAGTGTGTTAGCGATACTGGTGATCAGCGGGGCCAGCGACAGTTGCGTGCCGAACCAGAGGTAAAGATTCAATGCAAGCGGAATGAGCACCAGCCACAGCCGCCGATTAATCGCACCATATCCCTCGCTAATCGAGTCGATCAGCGTCGCGTTTTGAGGCTTCGTAATGGTCAAAGCGCTTCTCCTTCAACTCACGTATTATACCATACTTTGGTCGATCTCGGATGCCGATTAAAACGCATGTTCGTAGTGCGGCGTGGTGCCGTTCCCAGACGGTAGAATGAAACGTTTCGCGCGCGGTGGGCGCCTCCGCGAACTGGCCAGGGGCGCCCGCCGCGCGGGCCAGTTGCCTGCGCGCTTGCCTCAAGGGTGTTATAATGCTTCTCCATTGGTTTCACTATAAGGATACCGACTCATGCTCACGTACGAAAATTTTGTGGCGGTGCTGTTAACTGCGATTGAGCAGACCGATCTCAATATTGCGTATACTCAGGAACTTCTCGACACCCACGCGCTTGGTCGCAGTTTGAGTATTACCTGCCTGCCCCGTGGAGTGGAAGACGACCGCGCGCCGGAGGAGCCGCCGCTGCGCGCGGTGATCGCCTTTCGCTGGTCGCCCGAGTTTACGGTCTTCTCGCTGCGCGGCGGCCCGCCCGATACCTTCGACGGCATCGTCGACGAGCGTATCTTTGCGTCGGCTGCCGGCGTTGGCCTGGAGATCGAGGTGACGTACACGCTGCCGCTGGTTGCCGATTCGGTCGGCGATCTGGCTACGCTGCCGCAGATCGCGCGCGCCGTGCACGAGCTGTATGCCAGCGCGGCACCGTCCAGCGAGAACCCGGTGCGGGTCGATGTGGCGCTGTCGTTCATGCCGGCGCAAGGGCCGCGCATCAAGTCTTTAACAATTCATCAGATCTGGCCGATCGGCGATGCACTGTTCGATAGCGATTTGCTCACCGATATCTTCGAAGAGCTCTGTGGCGAGCTGCGCGATGTACTCGACGCGCTGGCCGAGGTGTATGTGACTGAGCCGCGCCAAGGCCAGCCGCCAGCCGAAGATGCCGACGAAGTATTATCCGAGCGCCATTATCTCAAGCCGCCGACGGCATAGGCCGTTCCCTCCGCCTGCCCGAACATGGCACAGCATCAGCTAGACACAATCTGCAATCTGCAATTGCACAAATGCCGCTGGGTTAGGTGATAGAGAAGCAACCTGCATGGAATTGCCACGGATCGATCAGCTGCGTTTCAAGCGGGCGCTCACTTGGGCGATCACCTTGCCGCTCATCGCTCTTTTGTTGTTCGTCAGCGTGTTGCTCTGGCAGCTCGAGGATATGCTCGCGGCCTCACGTTTGGTCGACCATACCGACCAAGCGATCTCCCAGGCGCATGTGACACAGAACCTGCTGGTGGATATGGAAACTGGCCTGCGTGGCTACCTGATCACCGGCGAGCGCAATTTCCTCGAGCCCTACCTCCAGGCCCAGCGATTGATCCAGCCGGCATTTGCCAACCTCGCCGTGCTCGTCGCCGATGACTCGGATCAAAGCGCGCTGCTCAACCAGCTGATGCCCAATTACAACGCCTGGCGGCAATATGCGCAGAACGTGATTCAGTTGCGCGATTCTGGCGGCGATTATGCATCGCTGGTTCGATCGCGCGCCGGCAAACAGCACATGGATGCGCTGCAGGCCCAGATTGACAGGCTCATTCAAACCGAGATGACCCTGCGCGACGTGCGCAGCCAGACATCGCAGTGGACCACGCAAGTCGTGATTGGCACCAGCATTGCCCTGGCGCTTACGCTTGGTGTCGCGTTGGCGTTCTTTAGCCGGCGCCAGTTGATGCTGCTGTCGCAAAGCTATGGCCGGATCGTTGCGATAGTGCAGGAGCGCGCCGAGTTGCTGAATGAGCAGCGCGAGCACCTGCAGATTACGCTGGCCAGCATTGGCGATGGCGTGATCGTCACCGATTCTGAGGGCCAAATCACGATGATCAATTCGGTCGCGCAAGAACTGACCGGCTGGAGCCATTCAGATGCGCGAGGGCAGCCGCTCGCCACAGTGTTCACGATTGTCAACCAGGAGAACCGCCAGCAAGTCGCTAATCCGGTCGCCAAAGTGCTCCAAAACGGCGTGGTGGTGGGGCTCGCTAATCATACATTGCTGATCCGGCGCGATGGCGCTGAGATTCCAATCGACGACAGCGCCGCGCCGATACGCGATCGGCAGGGCCAGGTGATTGGCGTGGTGCTGGTGTTTCGCGATATCAGCGAGCAGAAAAAAGCCGCCGATGTTCAAGCGCTGCTTGCGCGCGAAGTTGAGGCGCAGCGCCAGCGCCTGAAGAATGTAATCGCCAATGTGCCGGGAGTAGTCTGGGAGGCCTGGGGTAAGCCCGACGCGGCGAATCAGCAGGTCGATTTCGTGAGCGATTATGTTGAAACCATGCTGGGATACAGCGTTGCCGACTGGGTTTCGACGCCGAATTTCTGGCTGAAGATTGTGCACCCCGACGACCGGGAGCGCGCCGCCGAGGCTGCGAATGCGACCTTCCAATCGGGCACGTCGGGCGTCAATCAGTTTCGCTGGCTGCGGCGCGACGGCGGGGTGATCTGGGTCGAGACGTTCTCGGCGCCGATCGTCGATGCGACTGGCCAGCCGATCGGCATGCGCGGCGTGACGCTGGATATTACCGATCGCAAGCGAGCAGAAACGGCGTTGCGCGAAAGCGAGGAGCGCTTTCGTTCGTTGTTCGACAATGCGCCGGTTGGAATCTGCCTTGGCCGTGATGGGAAGATTCTCTACGGCAACAACGCGCTCGCGCACATGTTTGGCTACGACGATATAAGCCCATTACAGGGTGTGCCTTTGATCGATCTCGTCGCCCCCGAGGCGCGCGCCGATGTCGCCGACCGCATTCGCAAGCGCGAAGCGCATGAGCCTACCGCTGAGTCATACGAGACAATCGGCCTGCGCCGCGACGGCTCGCGCTTTCCCTACTCCGTCGACGTTACGCGCATGCTGCTCCCCGATGGCCCTGTGTTAGTCGCTTTTTGCATCGATATCACCGCGCGCAAGCGCGACGAGGAGCGCCAGCGCCTGTTGATGGAAACCAGCGAGTTGCTGACCGGCTCGCTGGAATATGAGCCGACACTCGAGCGCTTAACCGAGGTGATCGTCCCGCGGCTCGCCGATTGGGTGGCGATTCATATGCTCGAAGACGACGTCGTGCGGCGTTTGGCGATGCGGCATATCGATCCGGCGAAGACTGAGCTGGCGCGCAGCCGCCCCGAGCGCTACCCATTGCAGCCCGGCGGGCGGCATATCGTCGCGCATGTGCTGGCGAGCGGCAAGTCGGAGTTCTACCCACGCGTGACCGACGATCTGCTGGTAGCGGCCGCGCGCGATCAGGAGCATCTGCGGTTGCTGCGGGCGTTGGGCTTCACATCGTACATTTGCGTGCCGTTGATTGCGCGCGGTCGCACGCTGGGCGCGATCACGTTTGTGACCTCTGTTTCGGGCCGTTACTACGACACCACTGATCGAGTGCTGGCCGAGGATCTGGCGGCGCGGGCGGCGATCGCGATCGATAACACGCGACTCTACCGCCAAGCGCAGGAAGCGGTGCGCGCGCGCGATCAGTTTCTCTCGATCGCGTCGCACGAACTGAAGACGCCGCTGACCTCGCTGATTGGCTACACCGATCTGATCATTCGGCGATTCGGCCCCGACAGTCGTTTATCTGAACGCGACCAGCGCGCGGTGCGGATCATCGGCGAGCAGGCCGGGCGGCTAAATAAGTTGGTCAGTGCGCTGCTGGATCTCTCGCGGATCGAGACCGGCCAGCTTAGCATCGATCGCGGGATCGTCGAACTCAATGGATTGATCCAGCGGCTCGTGCACGAGGTCTCGCAAGCGCAGTCTCAGGATGTCGATCGGATTATGCTTGAAGTCGCGCCTGAGCCGCTGGTACTGATCGGTGATGAGCTACGGCTAGAGCAGGTCTTTCAGAACCTGATTCAGAACGCGTTCAAATACAGCCCTGCCGGTGGCTCGGTGACGATTCGGATCGAGCACCGCGGCGATCGCGCCTATGTGAGCGTGCGTGACGAGGGCATTGGCATCCCATCCGGGGCGCTGCCAAATCTTTTCGGGCGCTTTTATCGCGCGCCCAACGTGGAAACTCATGGCATCAATGGCATGGGCATTGGTTTGTTTGTCGTAAAAGAAATAGTGCATCTGCACGGTGGTGAGATTACCGTGGAGAGCCAGGAGAATATCGGCAGCACATTTACGGTCTGCTTGCCGTTGCGGCCCGAGGAGCAGCCAGCGGCGACGGCGCCACCGGCCGACGAGGTAGCTGGATAAGCGACTATCGAAAAATAAACTGGCCGATGGCGATCGTATTGCGTATTGCGTAAGCGGACTGTCGATACGTAATACGCAATACGCAATATTGGCGGCTCTTTGTTCCTTTGAGAGACCCTAAATTCTTACGACCATGAATACTGACGCCCCCGCACAATTTAGTGGGTTCACACCCGAGGTGCTTGCCGCGCTCACGGTCGCCGGCGTGAATGAGCGCTGGTCGGCCGTGCAAGAGCGCCTGCACCCAACGCTGGTGGCGCTCGCCGAAGCGCTGCGCGCCGCCGGTATGCGGCAGTTTCCGCGCGCCTGGCCGCTCTACGAAGTGAGCTTCCGCAGCTTGCGGTTTGTGAATCGCGGGCCGAATGATCGTGCGCCGATCGACGACTACCATTTCGCGCTCGATCGCCCGCCGCGCGGCTGCGGCATCCTGGTTGCGGTGAGCGGCGCCGAGCAGCTGATCATTGTTGGCTTGCAGATCACCGCGCGCCAGCGCAAAGACGACCTGCGCCGCGTGTGGGAGGAGGGCCGCGCGATCTGGCAGCCACTGATCGAACGGGTCGACGAAGTTCGCTTTGTAGATCGCAAGGAGACAAGGAGACGAGAAGAGCCAACAGATACGGTCTCCTTGTCTCCCGGTCTGCCGGTCTCCTTGTCTGAGACGTGGATGGATCGCTATCTATCCACCCGCGGCTCGGCATATCTACTGGCCGGCTTCGCCTACCGCTGGGACGACGAGCGCGTGGCGCGGCCCGACTTCGCCGAGCAGGCGATCGCCGATGCGCTGGCGCTGTTTCCGCTCAACGAGGCGATCATGGAGCAGGCCGAGGAGCTGGACCCCTACGGCGCGGTGCTGCTGCGCGAGAAGCGCGCCGGCACCTACGCCGCGCTGGCGCTCCCGCCAATCGAAACGATCGTCGAACGCATTCACGCGCGCGGCTTCGCGCTGGCCGATGCGCTCATTCGCGCCTATCACATTGCTTTGCAGACCAAGCCGCTGGTCGTTCTGCCCGGTATCTCGGGCACCGGCAAGACGCGCCTGACGCGCCTGTATGCCGATGCGGTGTATGGTGACTCGTCGGCGGGCGCGGCTGGTCAGGAGAACGACCACTACCTGCTGGTGGCCGTGCAGCCCGATTGGCACAACGCCCGCGACCTGCTGGGCTACTACAATGCGCTGACGAGCAAATTCCACCCAACGCCGTTTATGCGCTTTCTGATGCGTGCGGCAGCCGATCCGGCCACGCTATATTTCGTCTGTTTGGATGAAATGAACCTTGCGCGGCCCGAATACTACCTCGCGCCGATTCTCTCGGCGCTTGAGACCGAAGATCACCTGCTCGATTTGGGCGTGCCCGCCGCTACGGTCGAGACGGTCACCGGCGAGATGTTAGCCAACCCATTCCGGCTGCCGCTGAATATGAGAATCACCGGCACGGTCAATGTCGACGAGAGCACCCACACGCTCTCGGACAAGCTGCTCGACCGCGCGAATGTGATCGAGCTGACCGATGTCGACTTGGCGGCGTTCCGCCACTCGTATCGCGAGCCGGTCGACGAGGCGGCCTGGCCGATCATTACCCAGATCCATGCGATTATGACGCGGGCCGGCCAGCCATTCGGCTACCGCACGTTGGCCGAAATGCTGCGCTATATCGAGCGGGCGCGCGGCGTGCTGGCGCCGGCCCAGGCGCTCGACCAGCAGATCAAGCAGAAGATCCTGCCCAAGCTGCGCGGCGACGACACCCCGCGCCTGCGCCGCGCGCTGATGGCGCTGCTGGAGTTGCTGCTCGGCCAGCCGCAAAGCACGTGGGGTAAGGCTGCCGCGGTCGAGCCCGAGGCGGTGGTGGCCGCGCCGTTCCCCGATTCGGCCGAGAAGGTGCGACGCATGCTCGAGCGGCTGGAGACCGAGGGCTTCACCGACTTCTACGGTTAGCCTCTTCGATCCACGAGGCATACGAAGGGGCACGAATATTCTCTCAGGAGATAGAAACATCTCGTTCAAAGGGCGAATCGTTTCCATTTGAGTTTGCCAGAAGAACCAAAATTGATCAGCACACCATAAAGTTCTTCTCGCTAACTTACCTTCGTGATCTTCGTGTTCCTTCGTGGATTCTACCAAGCGAGCGAGGGCTTGAGGATTGCGGTTTTAGAGCAATGCCGCTATCATACGGCTGCGTTATGATGGGATACGGATGATACGAAGTTGTATCCATAATCCATCAGCTTCTTCGTGTATCTTCGTGTGCCTTCGTGGATCATTCCCAACGATGGAGGTCGTGTGAGTTACCCGCTGACGACGCTCTCGCCGCTCGATGGGCGTTACCGCGCCGATGTGGCCGAGCTCGAAGCCTATTTTAGCGAGGCGGCGCTGTTTCGCTACCGCACCCGCGTCGAGATCGAGTATCTGATTTTTCTCACCAAGGCCCGCGATGTGACGTTCGTACCTAAGCTACCCGCGCAGCCGGTCGCGGAGCTGCGCGGGCTGTATCGCGCGTTTCGGGCCGAGGATGCCGAGGCGATCGCCGCGTGGGATCGCAAGGTCAACCACGACGTCAAGGCGGTCGAATACTGGCTGCGCGAGCAGCTCGACACGCTTGGCTACGGCGCCTGGAAAGAGGTGGTGCACTTCGCGCTGACTTCGGAGGATGTCAACAACCTGGCTTACGCGTTGATGCTGCGCGAGGCGCGCGACCTTGTGCTGCTGCCGGTGCTGAACGACTTGGGTGTCGCGCTACGTGACCTATCGCTCGACGAGGCCGCCGCGCCGATGCTGGCGCGCACGCACGGCCAACCCGCCACGCCGACCACGCTCGGTAAGGAGATCGCCGTGTTCGTGGCGCGGCTGCGGCGGGCCCAAACCGTGCTATCCGAGGTGAAGTTGACCGGCAAGCTCAATGGCGCAACCGGCACGTTCGCCGCGCACACCGTCGCACTGCCGCAGGTCGATTGGCCAGCATTCGGGCGCGCGTTCGTGCGCTTTCTCGATCTTGAGCCAGTGTTGCTGACCACGCAGATCGAGCCGCATGACTCGATCGCCGAGCTGTGCGACGCGCTCAAGCGGCTTAACACGCTGCTGATCGACCTGTGCCAGGATCTCTGGCGCTACATTGGTGATGGCTACCTAGTGCAGGCACCCAAGGCCGGCGAGGTCGGCTCTTCGACCATGCCGCATAAAGTCAATCCGATCGACTTCGAGAACGCCGAAGGCAACTTGGGAGTGGCCAATGCGCTGCTGGAACACTTCAGCCGCAAGCTGCCGATTTCGCGGCTCCAGCGCGACCTGTCGGACAGCACGGTGCTGCGTAATCTTGGCGTCGCGTTTGGTCACAGCCTGTTTGCGTACCGGCGCATTTTGAAGGGCCTCGGCAAGCTTGGCGTCGACCACGAGCGCATGCTCGCCGATCTGCGCGCGCATCCCGAGGTGCTGGCCGAGGCGGTGCAGACAATCTTGCGCCGTGAGGGCTACCCCGAGCCCTACGAAGTGCTCAAGCAGCTGACCCGCGGCCGAGCGCTGACGCTGGAGGGACTGCGCCAGTTCGTCGATACGCTCGACGTCGCCGACTCGGTCAAAGATGAGCTGCGCGCGCTGACGCCTGAAGGCTACACCGGCCTGGCCGCGGAGTTGGCGCGCACCGCTGTGCGGCGTTGAAGCGCTGCCGCCTGACACGATGACAAGATGACGTTCAACTAGGAAGTGTCATCTTGTCAGCAATCATAGGACTACAGAGCTATGCGCCTTTAGGTGCGGGTACCGTGAACGGTTTGGTCTCCCTTCCTATTCCAAACTGGCCGCAGGTGTGCTAGAGTAATCGTGGCGCCCTAGTCTGGGAGCGGGCGGTCACCACCAGCACGTGATGGTCGGCCGATGGCTCCCTAACTAGGGCGGCTGTATGTCTGCTGAATCCTACCGCACGATCATTGTTGCATGTTTTCCCGAGCTGCCGATCGCCAGCTGCGTTGTCCATTCGCAAGGCTGGGACAGCGTGGCGGTGCTGGTCGACGACACCTTCATCTTTCGCTTCCCCAAGCGCCCCGATGTCGAGTCGCAGTATCGCACAGAAGCGCGCCTCCTGCCACAGCTGGCGGCGACGCTTTCGGTGGCGGTGCCGCGTTTCGAATTCATCTGGCTGGGCGGCCCGGCCTATCCGCATAGCTTCGTCGGCTACCGATTGATCGCCGGCCAGCCGCTCGATGCGGCGTTGCTCCGATCGCTCCGGGCCGAACCACTAACAGCGCAGCTCGGCCGCATAATTGGCGAGATCCACCGCTTCCCGGCCGAGCAGGCCACCCAGGCAAGGGTACCCGGCGGCGATGCGCAGCACTGGCACGCTGAGTATCGCGAATTGTATGGGCGCATCCAGGCGCGGGTATTTCCGCTGCTGAGCGCAGCCACGCGCGAGCGCTGCGCTCAGCAGTTCGAGGCGTTTCTGCAGAACGAAGCGTACTTCCATTTTGGGCCGACGCTGATCCACCGCGATCTGAACGCCGAGCACATCCTGGTCGATCCAGCGCGCAACGCAGTTAGCGGCATCATCGACTGGGGCGACGCCGCGATCGGCGACCCGGCGATCGACTTCACCGGATTGTATGCCGAGCTAGATGGGGAGTTTATGGAGCAGGTGCTGACGCACTACGACGCGGCGGGCGACGATACATTACGCGAGCGCGCGCTGTTCTATGCGTTCGTTGTGCCGTTTCACGCGGTGCTGTTCGGCCAGTCTAATGGTAGCCGGCAGCATATTGATCAAGGATTAGCGCAGCTACAGGCTGCACTCGGCGGGTGAAGGCCGGTGCGACCGGCCAAAGAGGAGGATACTTATGATAGCCTACACCCTGACTCTACGCTGCCGGATCGTTAATCACCCCGGTATGCTCGGGCGCCTGACCACCGCCATCGGCGAGAGTGGCGGCGATATCGGCGCGATCGACATCGTTCGCGCCGAGCGCGACGTGATGGTCCGCGATATCTCCGTGCGCGTTCAAGACGAACAGCACAGCGATCGGTTAGTCGCGATGATTAACCAGATGCCCGGATTCGAGGTGCTGCAGGTCAGCGACCGGATCTTTCAGGCACATCTGGGGGGGAAGCTGGCGATCCAGAGTCGTGTGTCGCTCAAAACCCGCGACGATCTCTCGACGGTGTATACGCCGGGCGTCGCGCGCGTGTGCGAGCGGATCGCCGAGCACCCCGAGGCGGCGCATACCTTCACGATCAAGCGCAACAGCTTGGCGGTGGTGAGCGATGGCAGCGCGGTGCTAGGTTTGGGCAATCTTGGCGCCGCCGCGGCAATCCCGGTGATGGAGGGCAAGGCGATTCTGTTCAAAGAGTTGGCCGACATCGACGCATTCCCTATCTGCTTGCAGAGCCAGGACGCCGCGACGATCGTGGCCACGGTTGAGCAGATCGCGCCCGTATTTGGCGCAATCAACTTGGAAGATATCGCCGCGCCGAAGTGTTTCACCATTGAAGATCAGCTGCGCGAGCGGCTCGACATCCCAGTGATGCACGACGACCAGCACGGCACGGCGGTGGTGACGCTGGCGGCGCTGCGCAATGCGCTCAGCCTGGTTGGCAAGCGGCTCGGCGACGTGCGCGTGGTCGTCAGTGGGGTTGGGGCGGCTGGCACGGCTATTGTCATGAGCCTGCTCAACGCCGGTGTCGGCGAGGTCATCGCCTGTGATCGGACGGGAGTGCTGCATCGCGACAATGCCGCGGCCCTGACCCCAATGAAGCAACTGGTGGCGGAACGGACTAACCGCGAGGGGCGCACGGGCAAGCTGGCGGATGCACTCGTGGGCGCGGATGTGTTTATTGGGGTCTCGACTGCCAATATCCTCACTCCCGAGATGGTGCGGCGCATGGCTCCGGACGCGATCGTGTTTGCGCTTGCCAACCCCATCCCCGAGGGCGACCCCGAGCAGCTTCAGCATATCGCGCGGGTCGTGGCGACCGGGCGCTCGGATTATCCGAACCAGATCAATAATGTGCTGAGCTTCCCCGGCATCTTTCGTGGAGCGCTGGATGTACGGGCTCGTGCGATTACGCCCGGCATGCGACTGGCGGCGGCCGAGGCGCTGGCCCAAGTGATTCAGCCCGACGAGTTGAGCGAGGAGTATATCATTCCAAGCGTGTTCAACCGCGCGGTCGTCCCGGCCGTCGCCGCCGCCGTGGCCCAAGCCGCCACCAACGAGGGCGTGGCGCGGGGCGAGGTGATGTAACAGTCGGCAGGAAGCAGGAGGCAGTAGGCAGTAGATTTAACACTGCTTCCTGCTTCCTGCCTCCTGCGGCAGACTACTAGGCGGTTTCTTGCTGCAGCGGTATGGCCTCTTGCTGCTGCCGTAGGCGCTCCTCAATCGCAGCGATCTCGGCCTGGCGCGCGAGGATGCGCTCGCCGGTCGGCGGCCCCGCGAAACGCCGGCGCTCGAACGCGAACCAGATTACGACCATCACCGCCGCCAGGGCAACGCCGACATACAGCACCTTCTCGTTCGGCGGCTGGAAGCCAACCCAGGCCAGGATCAGGCCGCCGACGATCGCCAGCACCGCCACCGGACGCGAGAACGCGCGCAGGTTGAATGGTCCCTTGTGTTGCCAACTGCGGCCTTCCGCCAGTAATCCGGCCGCGATTGGCATCGCATACGAAAGGTATAGGAAGACAGCGCAGCCGGCCGCCAGCACAGTGAACGCCGGAGCGTAGATCGTGCCGATCACGGTAAGCAGCGCCCCGATCCAGATCGCCACCACTGGGGTGCGGTAGACCGCGCTGACGGTCTTGAGCGCGTTCGATCCGGGCAGGCCGCCGTCGCGCGCGAACGCATAGGTCATGCGCGAGAGCGAGGTCAGCCCAGCCAGCGCGCACAGATAATTCGACACCACGATGCCGATGCTGAGCAGCCCGCGCAGGAAACTGGGCATCGCCGAGTTGCCAAACAGCCAATAGAACACATTCGCTCCCTGACCGGCGCCTTCCTGAAGGCTCGGCATGGCCAGCACAAACGCGCAGACCATGAAGTAGCCGAAGAGTCCCGACCAGAACACCGCCTGGATCATGCCACGCGGCACGATCCGCGCCGCGTCGCGCGTCTCTTCCGAGGTGTGCGCCGAGGCGTCGAAGCCGGTGATCGTATAGCATACCAGCAGCAGGCCGAGCAGAAACGCCTTGAAGATGTTGTCGGTCTGCGGCCATACGCCCGCGCCGGCGTCGCCAGTGTAGTTTGTGAACGTGAACAGTCGCCCAAAGTCGAGGCTGGGCGCGAATACCAGCAGCGCCAGCGTCAGCACAATCGCAGTGGCGAAGATCAGGTAGCCGCTGAAGTCGGTTAGCAACGTGGTCACACGAATGCCGAAATGATTGAACAGCGCCTGGGTGATTACGATCAGCGTGACGATGATGAACTGCGGGATGCTGAACGGTGCGCCGAAGAATTCCAGATTGGCGACCTGACTCAGATCGATGCCGAACATTGGCCCTAGAATCAAACCGTTGAGCAGAAAATATAACCCCACATCGACTGAGGCGACCACAAAGATCAGGCCCAGCAGGTTGAACCAGGCGGTCGCCCAGCCCCAACCTCTGCCGCCAAGGATTGAGCTCCAATGATAGAGGCCGCCCGCAGTCGGGTAGGCCGAGGCGATCTGGGCCATGGCCAGCGCGACGATCAAGGCGAACAAGGCGCCGACCGGCCAGCCGATGCCAATTGAGGCGCCGCCCCCAGCGTTAAAACCTGTCTGGAATGCGGTGATGCCGCCCGCGACGATGCAGATGATCGCGAACGAGATCGCGAACTTCGAGAAGCCGCTCATGCGCCGTAGCAGCTCCTGCGCCTAGCCCATGCTGTGGAGCTCTCTGACGTCCGCGTCGTGCTCGTGGGAATGTCCGATCGAGTCGTTTTGGTTGGTCGACATTCGGATGGTCCTCCTCTGTTAGCCATCATCCAGTAGCATACATCTCCATCGCCAATGCGACCGCACGTTGCCAGCGTGCTCGCCGTTCCTCTCTCTCGCCAGCGCTGATCTGTGGCGTGTATACCTCCGCTGCCCGCCACGACGCGGCGATTGCGTCGAGGGAAACGCCATGTGCGGCGTGACGGGCCATATGCGCTACGCCGGTAGCGGTGGATTCGACCTCGGCGGCCACCTGGACCTCGGCGCCCAGGTTATCGGCCAATGTCTGCATCAGGAAGCGATTCCGCGCCGGCCCTCCGTCGACGCGTAGAATCGGTAATTGGAGTCTGGCGTCTTCCTGCATCGCCAGCAGAACATCCGTCACACGCTGCGCCAATCCCTCCAACGTCGCACGTGCCAGCTCGGCGCGGCCGCTGCCGCGACTCAGCCCAAAGATCGTGCCGCGCGCCTGCGGCTGCCAGTATGGCGCTGCCAGTCCGGCCAGCGCCGGGATATACAGCGGCGTCGTCGCGGGGTCGGCCGCCTGGGCCAGCGCGTCGCTCTCGGCCGAGCTGGCGATGATCCCTAGCTCATCGCGTAGCCACTCGACCGCCGCGCCGGCCACGAACACGCCGCCGTCGAGCGCGTAGTGCGTCAGCGTATCTGTCTGCCAGGCGACCGTGCTGAGCAGCCCATGATCGCTCTGCACCGGCTTGTCGCCGGTGTTCAGCAGCAGGAACGCGCCAGTGCCGAAGGTGCACTTCGCGCTGCCGGGCGCCAGGCAGCCCTGCCCGAACAGCGCGGCCTGCTGGTCGCACAGCATGCCGTGCAGCGCCAGCGCCCGCCCGCCCAGCCTGATCTCGCCGGCATGCCCGGCCGATGGCACTACGCGCGGCAAAAGCGCCGCAGGAACGCCGAACAGCGCCAGCAGTTCGTCGTCCCAGGCGAGTGTGTGGATGTTGTAGAGCAGCGTGCGCGAGGCTGTGCTTGGGTCGGTGATATGCCGGCGTTCGGCGCTGAGTTGCCAGATCAGCCAGGTGTCGACGGTGCCGAAGCGCAGCTCGCCGGCCGCCGCGCGGCGGGTAAGCTCGGGGCTTTCGCGCAGCACCTGAGCTAACTTACTGGCCGAGAAGTATGGGTCGAGCAGCAGCCCGGTGCGCTGGCGGACCAACGCGCCGTGGCCAGCCGCTTCCAGTTCTTGACAGATCGCCGCGCCGCGCTTGTCTTGCCAGGAGATCGCCGGCGTCAGCGGCGCGCCGCTCTCGGCGTCCCACAGCAAAAACGTCTCGCCCTGGTTGTCCAGCCCGGCCACAGCGGCAGGGTACTGATCCAGTAGCGGCGCGCACACCAGCTCGACCGAGCGCACAATGTCGAGCGGGTCCTGCTCGATCCGCGTCTCGCCGATCACGTTTGTCTTCACCGCGGCGCTGTTGGTCGCAAGCACCTGCCCGGCGCGATCCATGATCAGCGCCTTGGTCTGGCTGGTGCCCTGGTCGATGCCGAGAATGTAGTCGCTCACTCCGTTGCTCCTGACAGGATGACAAGATAACAGGGTGACACAAACCGATAGTTGAAGATAGACGATCGAAGATCGAGGATAGAAGATGGCCGGACTATCCTCTATCTTCGATCTTCTATCCTCATCTTGCCATCTTGTCACGTAACGCCCACGCCGCCGCCCGCGCGCCCGCCGCCGCCCCGTGTGCCGCCGCCGATTCCGCATCCAGCTCGGCCTGGTTCGCAGCCCCGGCGATGAAGACGCTGCCGGGCGTTTGCGCGCCCGAAAGCGCCAGCGGCCGCCATGCGACCTGTGGTGTCGCCAGCACCAGCAGGTCGCACGCCTGGCGCCGCCCATCCGCATGCAGCACGCCGCTGATACGCGGCCAGCCCTCGATCTGCGCGACGCTCTGGACGACTGCCAGGATGCTCGCGCCGGCCTGCTCGAGCATGCGCGCGGCGGCATGGGCCCAGCGCCCGCCGCCGGCAATGACGATCCGCCGGCCCGGCCTGCGCCCAGTGGTCGCGAGCAGCCGCAGCGCCGCGCCGGCGGTCAGCACGCCCGCCGGGCGCGTCCCAGGCAGACCCAGGTTGCCGCGTGTCTGTTCGCGCCCGCCCGTGGCCAACACTACAGCTCGTGCCAGCGTATGCCGCAGGCCATGCGGACTCAGCAGCCGGAGCTTGAGTTCGGCCGAGATGTTGAGCAGTGTGGTCTGGTAGCTGGGCTGAACGCCGCTCTCTGCGAGCCGCGCGGCGCTTTCATGCGCTTGGCCGAGGCCCATGGCGGCCAGCGCCCCGCCCGGCCCATTCGCTAAATCGACCAGCAGCACGCGCGCCGCGCCAGCGGCGCGCGCCGCCAGCGCCGCGGCGCAGCCGGCAGGCCCCGCGCCGACGACGGCGACGTCGTAGGGTTCGATGTGTGCCTGGATGTGATCAACTGTCGTCGATATCATACTGGAAGCTCTTGAACACCATGGCGATCGTATTGCGTATTACGTATGAGGAGTGCGTTTACACAATACGCAATACGCAATACGCAATATCGCTGGCTCGCTTTTTCTTCGAGAATCCCTAACTCTATGCTCTCTGTGTCCTCTGTGGCTTACATCACGCCGCCAGGAGCTCCGAGCCAACCGTATGCTTGCGTACCTGCGCCGGGTCGCCGCCCAACTCGCGCGCCAGCAGCATAGTCAACCGCGCCGCGCATAGGCTGCCTTGGCATGGCCCGGCCATGACCCATAGGCGGCGCTTGAGTGCATCGAGCGTGCGGGCCGGAACGGCGCCGTGAATTGCGGCGCGCACCTCGCCCACGCTGACCATCGCGCACTGGCATACAATCCGGCCGTAGTCTGCATCGGCGCTAACCAACCGTGCCAGTAGATCGTCGGCCGCATCGGCGACGCGCGGCGGGCGGGCGCGGCTGGGCAGCGGGGCGCCGCGCGGCGCGAGTTCTAGCCCTTGCGCATGCAATACGCCGGCTACGTATGCGCCAATCGCCGGCGAGGCCGAGAGCCCGGTCGAGCGAATGCCTGCGACATGGACCAGCCGCGCACAGCCGGCGGCCGGGCGGATGATATAGTCGCCCGAGCTGCCGACCGACCGCACGCCGGCATACTGCGTAATCGCCGGTGCACTCGCCAGCCCTGGCACCAGCCGTTGCGCGCCTGCGCCTACGGCCGCCAGCCCCACTGCGCTGGTGGACCAGTCGCTTGGGTCGGCAATATCTTCGGCGGTAGGGCCGAGCAGCAGATTGCCATGCGCCGCCGGCGCAATCAAAATTCCCTTGGTGGTGGGTGAAGGCGTTGGCAGCAGAATAATGTCGATCGGCGGCGCATCGGCCGGGTCGATCACCACCAGCTGGCCTTTGCGCGGTTGGATATCGAACGAGCCATCGCCGATCATGCGAGCGATCGCTGCCGCCTGGAGTCCGGCGGCGTTCACCACAAACCGCGCGGCAATCTGCTGGTGCGTCGTGCTCACCATCAGGCGGTCGCCGTGCGGCGCGATCGCGGTCACGCGCTCGTCGAGCAGCAGCGTAGCGCCGGCCTCGGCCGCCACCTCGGCATACGCCAGCGTCAGCGCGAATGAATCGACCGCCGCCTCGCCGGGGATATGCAGGCCCGCGCGCACCGCCGGGTTCACATATGGCCAGCGCGCGCGCACCGTGTCGCCGTCGAGTCGCTCCACGGCGATACCATTCAACGCGGCGGTGCGCGCATATGCATCGAGCTGTGTCAGGTCCGCATCGTCCAACGCCAGCATCAGCGCGCCGCACGGGCGCAGGTCGACACCGAGATCGGCGCAGTGCCGCGCAAAATCCTGATGCGCCGTGGTAACCAGGCGTGCCTCCAACGAGCCGGGCGGCGCATCGAAGCCGGTGTGCGCAATCGCGGTGTTGGCGCGGCTGATGCCCTGGCCGACATCACTCTCTGCCTCGCACAGCGCCAGCCGCAGGTCGTAGTGTGCCAGTGCCCATAGCACCGCGCAGCCAACCACGCCGCCGCCGATCACCAGGACATCGTAGGTTGTGTCAGCGCTTGGCAAGATAGTCTATGCGCTCCCCAAGGCTTGATAAGGTGACAAGGTGACAGGGGACAGATTCTCACCTTGTCATCTTGTCATCTTGTCACCTTGTCACTCCGGCGTTACATACGCCGCCGTGATGCCGCCATCGACGGTGAATGTCGCGCCGGTGACATACGACGATTCGTCCGACGCTAAAAATAGCGCGGCGTTCGCAATCTCGCGCGCCTCGCCAAAGCGGCCGATTGGAATGTGCACAAGCCGGCGCTGCTTCTTCTCCTCGGTGTTAAGAAATTTCATCAGCAGCTCGGTGCGCAACGGCCCAGGGCAGAGCGCGTTGACGCGAATATTTTCGCGCGCGTGGATCACCGCGAGCTCGCGGCTCATCGCCAGCACGCCGCCCTTGCTAGCGGTATAGGCGATCTGCGGCGTCGCCGCGCCAAGCAGCGCCACGAACGACGCCACATTGATGATCGAGCCGCCGCCGGCGCGGCGCAGCGCCGGGATGCCATATTTGCAGCCGAGAAACACACCTTTGAGGTTGATATTCATCGTCAGATCCCATACGGCTTCCTCGGTGGTCATGGCGTTGTCGTCGTCGCTGTGCATAATGCCCGCATTATTGAACAGCACGTTCAGCTTGCCAAAGTGTTCCTCGGCCGTGCGGATCATGGCCTCGGCGTCGGCGGCCTTGGATACATCGGCGCGCACATAGGTTGCCTTGCCGCCCGACGCCGCGATCTCGGCCGCCACCTCCTGCCCGGCGTCGTCGTTCACATCGGCAACCACGATCTTTGCGCCCTCGCTGGCCCACAGTAGCGCCGTCTCGCGCCCGATCCCAGATCCCGCCCCCGTTATCAATGCTACTTTGTCTTGTAATCGCATATGCTCCTCGTCAGTTGTCAGTTGTCAGTTGTCAGTTGAGCTACCGACGACTGACAACTGACAACTGACGCCTCTAGGCTCGCTCGAAATACCTGGCCCGCTCCCAACTCGTCACGACCTCGTCGAACTTGCGCTGCTCAGTGCGAAGAAAGTGCAGGTAGTGCTCGGCCACGTCGGTGCCAAACGCCTCGCGCGCGAAGTCGCTGCGCTCGAACTCGCCGATCGCCTCATGCAACGTGGTAGGCACGCGTGGCAGGTCTTGCGCCGCGTACACATCGCCCTGGAATACTGCGGGCGGCTCGACCTTATTCGCGACGCCGTCGAGGCCGGCGGCCAGCGCGGCGGCGTAGGCAATATACGGGTTGGCGTCGGCACCGGGCAGGCGGCATTCGACTCGCAACGACTTGCCCTTGCCGACCACGCGAAAGCCCGAGGTGCGGTTGTCGTAGCTCCAGGCGATCCCGGTCGGCGCCCACGAGCGCGATTGGTAGCGCTTGTACGACGCGACATACGGCGCGTAGCAGGCCGAAAGCTCGCGCGCGCGCTGCATCCAGCCGCCCAGGAACCAGCGGAACGTTTCGCTGCTCTTGATCGCGCCCACCAGCGACTGGTCGCCGTCGAAGGCCGGGCTGTCGTTCTCGGCATTCCATAGGCTCAGGTGGATGTGGCAGCTCGACCCGGTGTGCCGCTCATCCCACTTGGCCATAAAGGTGATCGCCTTATTCTGTTGGTAAGCGATCTCTTTGGCGGCCTGTTTGTACAGAATATTGCGATCGCACTGGTTCAATGCGTCGCAGAATTGCAGGTTGATCTCCTGTTGGCCCAGGCCGGCCTCGCCCTTGCTGAACTCGATCGGCACGCCGCTGTTGTCGAGGTGCCGCCGGATCGCCCCGACCAGATCGTCTTCCTTAGTGCCCTGGAGAATGTGGTAGTCCTCATTATAATCGCCGATCGGCTGGAGATCATGATAGTTCTTGGCCTTGGCCGAAGCGAAGCTCTCGTTGAACAGGTACAGCTCAATCTCTGAGCCGCCCTTGGCTACGAAGCCCATCTGGCGCGCGCGCGCGATCTGGCGCTGGAGCATGCGGCGCGGGGCGACCTCGACAATCTCCTCGTTTTGGGTGTAGAGATCGCACAGCACAATCGCCGTCTTCGGTAGCCAGGCGGCATAGCGTAGCGTCGACAGATCCGGCACGCAGTGGAAGTCGCCGTAGCCGGTCTCCCAGCTAGTATATTTGTAGCCGGGAATGACATCCATCTCCATATCGCAGGCCAGCAGGTAGTCGCAGGCATGCATCCCGTCATCGAGCACATGATCCATGAAGTAGTGGCCGGTGATGCGCTTGCCCATTAAGCGCCCGTACATGTCTGGGAACACCGTAAGCACCGTCTCGATCTCGCCGCGCTCGATCAGGTCGCCAAGCTGCGCGCTGGTCAACATACCAGGGACTGGGCCGTGGCTCATACGTCACCTCATCGTCAGTTATGAGTTTTTGAGTTTGAGTTCTAATTCGCGCAGCGTGAGCGAAGCTCTCGCAGCGCGGAAAAGGGATGATCTGCTGCATCGCAGCTTTATAAGAAATGGTCTGAACTCAAACCTATTGGGGAACCTGAGTATTCTAGGGGATGCGCCGGAAAGTTGTCAACATTGTGTGAAAAGGCACGAGCCGCTCCTTTTCCGCTGCTGCTCATTTGCCGTACGCGCGAGCAAGCGCTGTGCCAGCGGCATTCCGCTGCAGTTTGGGCGGCACAGCTCTTGCTCGGCATCTGTTCATGAGAGGCTTACGCAGTGGTCACTTCGACGTGGCTTATAGCCTGCCCTTCGACCCTTCGACAGGCTCAGGACAGGCAGGCTCAGGATAGACGGCAGCATGGTACTTTCCGATTATATCCTTTCTCGTTTTGGCGCTCGCAGAGCGCCAAAACGAGAAACGCTTAGATAATAAAGTACCGCGGTTCCGGTTCCTGAGCTTGTCGAAGGGGAGCTTGCCGAAGGGCTGCCGCCCGTCCTGAGGCTCCCCTGAGCTTGCCTGCCCTGAGCGTAGTCGAAGGGTCGAAGGGCCTGACGAAGGGAAGGCAAAAACATCATTTAGGACGCGACCGCGTAAGTCCTGTTAATGACAAGAGAAGTAATAAGGAAGAAGAACCAGCCATGGCAACCGAAAAAGAAGGCGAAGACTATGCCGAAGGGCAGAACAAATACGCCGCAAGCGAGCGGATTCTCAAGACCGACGACCCCGGCACTGGGCCACAGGGTGTTGTGCCAGACCTGAGCGCGCGGATTGTGATTGGCGTTTTTGGGCATGTCGACGCAGCTCAGGCCGCCCTGAAAGATCTCGAGGCGGCCGGCTACGCACACGACGATATTTCGCTGGTGATGCGGCAGCCTGGCGGCCCGCCCGAGATTGGCGCCGGCGAAACCAAGGCCGACCAAGGCATGGTCGCAGGGATATCAATGGGCGCAGTGCTGGGCGGCATCGCCGGGCTGGCGGCCTTGACGATCCCTGGCGTCGGCGCGATCCTCGCCGCCGGGCCGATCGCCGCCGCGCTCGGCGCGCTCGGCGGAGCGGCGCTTGGCGGTCTGGTTGGCTCATTTGCGGGGTTAGGCGTTCCTACCGAGCAGGCCAAGGAATATGAGCAGGCGGTTCGCGAGGGTGGTGTGGTTGTGACCGTGAAAGTCGCCGATCGCGAGGATGAGGCACGCGCCAGCGGAATAATGTATCGGCACGGCCCGCGGACGGTGCATAGCTATACCCAAGCGCTATAAATTGCAAATTGTATATTGTAAATTGCAGCTCGAGAGTTATCTGCAATCTGCAATTTACAATATACAATTTACAATCGCTATACTTCGCCGTACTCCTCCAGCAGATCGCGCCACTCGCCGGTCAGTTCGTCGCGGCGGGCGGCGTAGTAGATATGGTCGGCGCCGTCCTCGTCGCGATACACCAGATCGACCTGGCTACGCATCGGCCGCAGATAGCCGACATTGCCCCACCAACGAATTTTGTCCTCGTCGACCGGCAAGTCCTGGAGCGCCATCCGCGCGGCGTACTGTCGCACGGTTCCCTCCTCGATATCCTGCAGTCGCCAAGGTGCATTGCTGATCTCGCCGGTGCGCAGGTTGCGAAAGATAAAGCGCTGCTCGCCATCTTCGTCGTTGATCAAACTGACCACCTCGATGCCGGTGCGCGGGCGCGGCACGCGGATCAGGTTCAGCCAGGCTTCGGTAAGTTTCTCGCGCGGCACGGCAGGAAACTCCTGCGTCGTGACGCCCTCTTTGTCCTTCATCGCCAAGTCGAAGCGCGGCGCCTGGCTCTCGTCGCGGTGGATGTGCCAAAGCCCGCCGCGCCCGCGCCAACGATAGCGCCGCTCGCCCCACGACGCATCGCCGTCGAGTGAGGGTAGCTCACCATTGTCGAGCTCGGGTGCGAGCTCCGGCTCGTCTTCGTGAAATGCATGTGGCTCGCTCTCAATCGCCTCGCCCTCGCGCTCGCCCAGCAGCGCCTGCCAGCCCTCGCCAAGCCCCCAATCTGAAACGCCAAAGAATACATGATCGATCACCCCGTTGGCGTCGCGATGCACCAGATCATATTTGGTGCGGTTGCCCTGGCGGTAGGCGCGCCACAGCCCCAGCCGCCCGCGCCATTTGGCCTGGCTTTGGATGTCGATCCGGCCATCGCGCAGGTCTTCGTAGCGGCTGATCGCATACGACCACAGGCCCTGCGCTCGGTCGCGCGTCACCCCGGCGGTAGTGCGCAGGTCGCGCACCTCATAAAGCCAGATGCCGGCACGTTTCTGTGCGGCCACGATCTCGACGCCGCTGCGCGGTAGATCGAGGTCCTGTCCATTGTCGAGCGGCGACGACGCGCCTTCGGCCATGGCGCGCCGGCAGAGCTGGATGACCTCGCCACGATCGGCCGGCGCGGTTTCGCCATCGCGCCGAACGTAGATCGCGCCGTCGCGGGCGATATAGGGCGGGTGTTCGGGCGCGCGCACCTCGATGCGAATAAGATCGCGGCCCTCGTAGTTCATCAGCTCCATCGTCAGGTATGGCTGTGGAGTCACTTGCTCTTGTACCTGGCGGCGCAGCTGCTCGCTGACCTGATCGGGCCGCGGCACGCCGACCACGCCGCTATCTTCGACGCCGACGATCAGCACTCCGCCGCCCGTATTTGCCAGCGCCGCCACGTCGCGCCAGAGGTTGTCGAGCTGCTCGGGCCGCCCGTCACGCAGAATCTGCCGTTCGTTGGGTTGGCCGGCGCGCAGGGTGTCGATCTCCCACTGCTTCTGGTCGCGCTTGGGCACCCGCACGCGGTCGAAGTCTTGCGAGGCGAATAGCGCCTTGAGTGCGGCAAATGACGTATCGGGCAACATCATCTCGACATAACGATCGCCAATGCCGTGGCGATGCCAGGCGCTGCCATCGCCGGCAGTGGTGCGGCGCAGGCGGTGGGCGTCCGATCCCTGGATGCAGAACATGCGCCGCTCGTAGTGCTCGGTTTTGCCGTTGTAGAAACCCGGCGAGGTGAATTTTTCGTGGTCGGTGTAGAAGTTCACGAACTCCAGCGCATGCAGCGAGGGGTGTTGGGTCGCGGCGATGCGCGATTGGCCGCTGGTGCCCATGCGCAGCGTCTCGGTGATCACGCCGTTGGGGCCATTGGCGTGCGCGGCGATCGCTAGGCCGCCGGCGCGGTTGATGATCTCATAGGATTCGGTGACGTGGCGTGTGTCGGGAACCGCGCATGCGCCGCGCTTCAGCAGATCGGGCTGGACGCCGAGCTGCAGCAGCGTCGCCTCGATCAGGCTAACTGGGCGGTCGGGCGCGAATAGCGCCAAGATATGTGCGCCAAAATGCGAGGTAAACTCAAAGCCGGGCAGAACAGTGATCTTCGCCAGCAGCCGCCGATACTCGTCGATCCGGCGCTGCTCTTCGTCGGTCAGCCGTTTTGCGCGCTCAAGCGTCTGTAAAAAATCGATCTCTTGGCGCATCTGCTCGTAGCCGTGCACGCTGTTATGATCGGTGAACGCAATCAACTCCAACTCGCGGCGCTCGGCTTCTTGCAGAATTTCCAGATATGTGACTTGTGGCTCTGCGTAATCTTCCGAAGCAGGTGTGTGAATATGTAAATCGGCCCGAACCCAACAATATCCTTCGCGGACATTACTCCCATTGGTCGTCATACATTTTTACTCCAACACGATCAAACTACTATATTTTTCTCGAACCCCGCAAGCGCTAACGCTTAATCGTCGCATGCGCGGCCGGCTCTTTCTCTTCATTTGTTCTGATATTGTGCGCTGTGCTGCCGACCTCCTTTGCTTGAGCTGTGAACAAGCGATCAAATATTCGCCGGATCTCCCGGCAATTTTTGAAATATCTTTACAGGCTGGAATTGTATGATACCCGAAAGCGCGCTATCTGGCAATGGTGATTCGCCACACATGTGGTATGATCGCATGTCAGCCGACGGCCTGCGGCGCATGATCGAAGCGGGGATCAATCATATGCGTTGTTCCGTTCGGGAGCGTGCTAATATACCGTTGTAGAGTCGCAAAAGGATGCGCTTATGTGCCCGGAACCCGAGCAGATTGGCGATTTGATCTATCTGCCGAATCCCGATTATCCTTACCCATTCCCGGTCGCGTCGCCGCCGCATTACTGGATGACCGAGCAGACCGGCCGGCTGGCCGATGCGATCGAGGCCTATATCAATGGCGACGCGCTTACGCCCGACGCGCTCGGACTGATCAAGCAGTATCTGCGGCAATACCTGGAGCGCGCGGTGATGACCGGCGACGCGAAGCGCAACCTGCTCTTGGATCAGCTCGCCTCGCTGCGCAACGGCCGCGAGATCGAGCGCTTCGCGGATGAGCTGGCGGAGATCGGGGTCGAGCCGTTTTAGACATAGGCTACCGCAAGTGCCATCCTAAGTTCCCATAGTTCCTTTAGTTCCCGTGCGAAGGAACTATGGGAACTATGGGAACTTCCGAAATCCTGATTGAAATTGTGATAGCCTGTATTAAGTTCGTACGGCCCACGGTTGACAGCAGCGTCATCACCGGCTACAATGTCGAGCAAGCGACGATCATCGGGGCGTAGCGCAGTCTGGTAGCGCACCTGAATGGGGTTCAGGAGGTCGCTGGTTCGAATCCAGTCGCCCCGACCAGCTTATCACACCAGGCACCCGTACGGGTGTCTTTTGTGTTTTCAGGCGCTGTAATCAGATGCTGTTTGGCCGTCCCTCAACACGCTATGGGCACTCAGGGAACTTGATAGAGATTGGGCTACTGCTTGTAGCACTGGCCGAGTTCCCGACGCCATCGACCGCCGTCAGGCTGAGAAGAGGTGCAGCACCGGTCCCAGTCCAGCTCCCGATATTGCAGACGGTATAGTCGCCATTGCCAATCGACGCTAGCGTTACCGCCAGTGGTCCCGTGCCACGATCGACTATCCCATTCACAGAAGCGCCGTCGAACGGCGTGCCATTACGCGTCAAATGCGCCTTGATCGATATAGGCCGCACGTTAGTGCCGTTTGCAGGAGCAAAATAGAAATTCGTGATACTCAATGTCATCGCCTGCGGCGTCAGCGTGCCGGTCGGTGATGCTGTCGGCGTCTCCGTCGGCGTGGGCGTCGGCGTTACCGTGGAGAAGTGCGGCGTTACCGTGAATATGCTTGGGGAGGTTGCCGTCGGCGTAATAGTCGAGCTTGTGCTGCATCTCAGCGGGGAAGCCTCGCCAAGATACACGAGATCCAGATAATTGCCGGACTTATCAAACCATCGCACTAGGAAGTTCCCAACGCGCGCCACATGAATAGCTTCGGACGTATTGATGCCGACGATTCGATCGAAGATCGGCAGCGACAAAACTGTGTAATGGATAACGTGGTCATTGAACGCCGCGTAGACACGCGGACCGTTCGCGGTACCATCAAACCCAGCAACCCAATCGCCCACCGTCAATTCGTGTGGCAAGAGCGGGTAGCCAGACGGTGGCGCCGAGTTGGGATCCGGCCAGGGCACAACTTCGTCAAACCCTTGCTCCAATGTACCGGTGCCGCTGATCGCGGCGCTGAACGCATCGAAGTCGGTTGTTCCGCCCTGCCATGTTAAAAAGTGATAGTTCAGTATGGGCGTCCCGAACTCGCCGTACCGATAAAGGCGACGCTGCGTCTTGTTGGTGTAGGTTCCATCGCTGTACAAACCGTAATATGGAAGTTCGGCAGGTTCGATAGGCGGGACAAAGCCATTCGCGTCGAGCAGGCTGGCATCAATCCCAATTGGATACGCCCAACTGCATGCCGGCGGCGTGAATGTCGCGGATGGCGTGGCACTGGGCGTGGTTGTACTATTTGGCGGCGCCGTGTGCATGGTGGTTGGCTCTGCTTGCGCGACCAGCGGCAGGTAGGCCAGCGGCGTGGGCGTGGCCACCGCAGCGCCGCGCAGATCGGGCGTTTGTATTACCACCAGGCCGCCGAGCAATACGAGGGTCACGATCGCCGATCCCATCAGGCGGCGAGTTCGCGTGCCAGCGTGCGACATTGGGCTGTCCTTCAAGTACTCCGATTGATTCGATCTGCGAATGCACGCGAATGTTTGGGGATAAATTTTCACGTTTATTCGCGGAGATGAGCCGATTCCGCAAAGCATAGTGGAACTATAGCAGCGCTCCGATCGGACGTCAATGGCGCAGTAATCGAGGCGTCTTTGGAGCGGCGCGGACTGGCCGCCGAGCGCCGTCCTGGGCGCTATTGTCGTTGCGTACGATGCGGAGTAGTAATCAGACCTATAGAAGCCCGGATATTGCGGCGCATACAGTCAAAATACTAAGCTTGGTCGTATACGTTAGGTTGAGTTATGTTCAAGGACAATATTTCTATTGACGCTGTGCATAAGATCTGATATATTTCTAATGCCTCAAACATAACGATCCACCACACACTGCTCGCCTCGTCATCGCACATTGCAGTATTAAAAATATCCGTAGTCAAAAGTAAGAAACCGAATCTTGGTTCGTTTCTTGCTATGCAAAGCGATTGAACGGTATAAAGTCGCTGCTGGCGACCGATCCTGCGAGACAATATTTGACAGATTCTTACCGATGATTATCTCTTCACGATTGCTCAACGCGCAGTAGCAACTGTGCAAGGTAGACACTTGAGGAGGTTAGCGATGATGCCGATTGAATTGGTAAAGCCCTGGCGGATAATCGCGTGTCTCATACCCTGCCTTTATGCAGGCCTGCTGATTTGGCAGGCGAACAACTCGCGAATGTTGATTCTTATCGCGGCTGCTGTCATGTTGGTGCTCGTGTATTCGGTTAGTGCCCTCGGATATCCGCTCTCAATCTTCATCACGGCCTTCGCCGGCACTTCTTTGCTGCTTGCCTGCATCTTCGTATTGTATGCGGGTCTGCCGAGCTCTGACTTGACATCGACCACGCGCACGCCACTAGAGGTGTGGGTGGCATTGCCGCTGGCGCTTGGCTATATCGGTTGGGGGGTGCTGACCGCCCGGCGATTCATGTATTATGTATAGGCCCCGAGATCTGCGAGTATATCGCTCGATTGCCTTGCGCCGAAGATTTGCCGCAAAAAACGACTCACACTTCTGAAGATGTACGCCTCTGTGCGCTTGGCATACTGAAAGCCTATAGTGTATCAGGGAACTGTGGAGTGCTCCAATTCCCACGGCTCCTCGGTAAGGAATTGATAGAAGCGGCATGCGCGGCCATTGGGCTGCGCATGCCGCTTTGGCGTCTGCTTGGCCAGAAACGCGTGTCAATGGTTGCGTGCTACGCTATTCCGTGTTACAATCGCGCCCGAGTGCCGTGTCGCACTATTTTTTGCTTTCCTCTTGCCATGCCTTGACGCTTGCGATATAATAGCCCCGTAGCTTTACACATTATCCGGCATTGTTCAGCCTTCGGGCAAGAATGGTGCCCTCGCATCCGTAAAAGATTACACTTGAAACCATCTACGCTGTTTCAGCAGCGGGAGGATCGAAATGGCAAGCATGAGCCTGCAAGCGTCCTACGATCAAGCTCGGCAGTCGCTCGAAACCAATGATCTTGACCGAGCGATCGGTTTGGCCCAACATATTCTTGATCAATACCCCGATAACCTTGAAGCATATCGTATCCTCGGTGAGGCATACCTGGCAAACCGGCAGCTCGACCGTGCGCAGGAGTCATTTGAGCGCGTGCTGCGTTCCGATCCCGAAAACATTCCCGCACATGTTGGCTTAGGCATTACGGCCGAGCGCCAGGGTAAGCTCGATCGCGCGATCGCCGAGTTCGAGCAAGCGCTGGAGATTAAGCCTGATATGACTGAGCTACGAAGCCAGTTGCTGCGGCTGTATAGCGAGGGCTTTGGCAGCGAGAACGCGCAGCTTCGCCTTAGCCGGGCTGGCCTGGCCCGCCTGTATGCCAAGGGCCATATGCTGCCCCAGGCGATCACCGAGTTTCGCCAGGTGATCAACGATCAGCCGGATCGCTTTGATGCGATGGTCGCACTGGCCGAAGCGCTCTGGCGCGATGGCCAGGAGGATGAGGCGATCGATCTCTGCCGGGATATTCTGGCGGAGCGCCCAGAGTCGCTTAAGGCCAACCTGCTGCTTGGTTATCTGCTTTCGTCGTCCGGCCGGCCCGAGGGCGAGCGCTACTGGCAGGCCGCCACGGGCATGGATCCATACCAGAGTGTTGCTCAGGCGCTGTTCGAGACGTTGCCGCAGGATCAAAGCGAACCGCCAATGATCGAGGAGTGGGATGAGGCCGCCTGGCGCGGCCGCCGCGCCGCCGATCAACAGGAGCAGATCGCGGCGACGCGCCCAATGGAGGCGGTTACGCCGGTCGGCACGCCGACCGATTCTACGCCAATCTTTGGCGCTGGCTGGCTTGAAGAACCGGCGACTTCGCCGCCTATGGCTTCCGGCAGCGGCGCGGCGCCTTCCGAAACCGATGATTTTCTGGCCAGCCTGCTGGCGCTCGATACCGCTCCGCCACCTACGCCCCACAGTGCAGTCGCCCCGATCTCCGATGAGGACTTGGGGCTAGATGCCGATATGATGCCTTTCTCGCTCGAAGATCTGGATAGCACCGCGCCTGCCAAGCCAGCCGAGGGTCTGACCGATCAGCCTGCTCCGAGCGCGCCGGTGGCGGAAGAAGAGCCGGCGATCACGCCCTTCTCGTTGAGCGATCTGGGGCTGTCCGACGACGAGATTGCGAGCATGAACGACTTGAGTGGTGCGCCACCGGCCGCGCCGGTGGCGGAAGAAGAGCCGGCGATGACGCCCTTCTCGTTGAGCGATCTGGGGCTGTCCGACGATGAGATTGCTGGCTTCGGCGGCCCGAGCAATACGGCGCCGACACAACCTTCGGCGAGCGATGATGAACCGACGATTACGCCCTTCTCGCTGAGCGATCTCGGCTTGTCCGACGACGAGATGGCTGGGCTGGACAGCCTACAGGCCGAGAGCAACCAGCCTGCGCCTTCTGCGTCAGCGCAGGCATCGCTTGGCGGACTGTCCAATCGATCGGGCGACGCCGATGCCGCCGACACGGCCGACCTGCCGATTGATCTGCAGCCGTTTTCATTTGACGATTTTGATTTGAATGCTGAAAGTGGCACCTCTGCGCACATGAGCGGTTTGCCATCAGCGCTCCAGCCGTTTTCGCTTGATGATACGCCGCCGCAACGACCGCGAGTGCCCGGTTTCGGTGCGCCGGAGTCATCAGAGAACGAGGCCGCCGCTGAAGAGGCCGATGAGGGAAATACCACCGCTGAGCCACGCGGGTATAGCTGGCAGCAGGCTACCCAGAAATCGGAGCCTAACTTCCTGAAACCGCCTCGTGAGGATCCGCTGGTTGGTGATGTCTCTATCTTCTCCAAGCTGAAGCAGCACCACGACACACTGGAGCCGCAGCCGAACGTGCCGTTGCCGCCGGTGCCGATAGAGCCGGATGAGCATCTGGGGCTGTTCTCGCTCGACGATATATCGCTGCGCGATGAAACTGACGTGCGCGCGCCACACGCAGATGTACCCAAGACCGAGCCTCCTGCCGCGCCGCCGGAGATCGAGAATCTCGAGGATGCGCTGGCCAGCGGGCAAGTGCAGCCATTCTCCTTCGCCGATCTTGGTCTTTCTGAAGAAGAAATTGCCGCAATGGGAATCGAGGGTGCGTCTCCGCCAGTGGCGCCAACCGCCCCTGCGGCTCAGCCGGAAGCACCTTCCGCCCCCCCATCGGAGATCGAGAATCTCGCGGATGCGCTGGCCAGTGGGCAAGTGCAGCCGTTCTCTTTTGCCGATTTGGGTCTCTCGGAAGAAGAGATGGCATTGCTGGAAGGTGCCGCGCCCGAGTCCTCGGCCACAGCGGATCAGCCGGAGGCGCCTGCCGCGCCCGAGATTGAGAATCTTCAGGACGCCCTGTCGAGTGGGCAGGTGCAGCCGTTCTCGCTGCACGACCTTGGCCTCTCGGACGACGAAATCGCCGCAATGGGCATCAGCGAGGCTGAAGGGCTGGCGCCGGCCGCCGAGTTGCCGGAAGCACCGGCAGCGCAGATCGACGAATTCGAGGTTGAGAGTCCTGCTTCCACCACCCCGAACCCGCCATCACAGAGCAGCGCGGCCTCCGGCGATGAAGAGGGGTTGCTGGTAAGCGATATCAAGCCATTCTCGCTGACTGATCTTGGTCTCTCAGATGATGAGATCGAGGCGCTCGGCCTGAACTCCGCGATCGAGTTGGAGGACAATGAAGATGTGGGCCTGGGCCTTACTGAAGAAGAGCTCGAGGGCCTCGACGGCGGCGATCTAAAATGGGCGCTGCAACCCTCGGTGCCTACCGTGCCGCCGGCCGAGTCGCCACCGAGCGACCAACCCGCGCCGCCAGCCGATCAGTCCGATTCGCAAGTGACCAGCGGCGATCTGGTCGTCGATCGCTTGATCGCACTAGGCCACCAGCAGGGCTATATCGATATCTCCGATATCATCGCCAACTTCGAGGATCCCGAGGCCGAAGCGGCGCGGATCGAGGCGATCGGCATGCGCTTGCACGAGGCCAACATTGAAATTCGCGATGGCGATGAAATCATCGATATGGATGCGGAATATGAGGAGGAAAGGCCGGGCGCTGAGCCACCTGGCGAGGCGCCGGCGACTTCCGAGATCCCGACCCCGCCGCCTGCCTCCTATCCATTGCGCGATCTCGATCTCGTCACCGAAGATTTCGATCGGCCGAGTCCCGCGCCTGCGGCCGAGCCGGCGAGCGACGAGCCGGCGATGACACCCTTCTCGCTGAGCGACCTGGGGCTGACGGATGAAGAGATCGCCGCGCTGGGCCTAGGCACACCCGCTGCGGCCGAGGAGCCGCCTGCCGCTGAGCCAGCCGCGCCGGCCGAAGAGCCGCCGCCTGCGAGCGACGAGCCGGCGATGACACCCTTCTCGCTGAGCGACTTGGGGCTGACGGATGAAGAGATCGCGGCGCTTGGTCTCAGCCCCTCTCCGATCGATAACGACACCGGCGTGCCCGAGGTAAGTGCCCCAAGCGAGGCGGAATCGTCCGATCAGGATACCCTTCGTTCATTGGTCGATACCACCGAGCAGGCGCCCGCCGCGCCGCCCGAAGCTCCGCAGCCGGAATTGGAAGCATCGCCAGCGGCGCCGCCCGAGGAGCCGCCGGTAGTACGCGCAGCGCCTGCCACGCCGGCGGAGGAAGCGCCGGTAGTACGCGCAGCGGCTCCTGTGGCCACGCCGCCCGCGGCTCCCGTTGAAACCAACATGCCGATGGGCAATGATGTGCTCGACACGTTCCTGAGCCAGCTAGAGACCGATCCGGACAACGATGTCTTACGATTATCGGTTGCGCGGGTTGGTACCCAGATCGGAATGACCGATCTTGCGGTACAACAGTATAAATATTTGATCAAGCACAGCCGATTGTTGAATGATGTCGTCGGCGAGTTGCAAGACTTAATCGCGGATAACGATGATGTCCGGGTGCTACAGCGCCTCCATCGCACGCTCGGCGACGCATTAACGAAACAGGGCCGGCTCCGTGAGGCAATTGAAGAATATAGCTGGACACTTGGCGGGCCACGTGGCGCACGCTAACCAGTATTCCCTCCAAAGGAAAGGCTAAAGTCATGAGGCGGATCGTCGAAGACCTAATCCGTGTCGACGGTGTCATTGGCAGCCTGCTCGTCGGCAAGGATGGGTTGGTCGTAGCGAGTACGTTAATGGATGAGGAAGATGCCGAGATCCTTGGGGCTATGTCGGCGGCCGTCTTTGGCGAGATCGACAAAGCGACTAAACGTATTGGCGTTGGTATGCTTGTCGATTCGATTATTGATGCGGAACAAGGGTCAATCCTGATGCTTGAGGCCAAAGATCTCATTCTAGTGGTTATCACACAGCGGATGGTGAATTTAGGTCTCGTGAAGATGGAGATGCGCCGAGCCGCTAAGCGTATTAGCGAGGCTGTTCCGATCTAGCACCCCTGCTTTGAGAATATTGGGACTTATGCAGATGGAACGATCACTGATTATTTTGAAACCCGACGCCGTACAACGCGGGCTGATTGGGCCGATATTAACTCGCCTAGAGCAGCGCGGCTTGAAGCTCGCCGGGCTCAAGCTGATGCGGATCGACGAAGCGCTCGCACGCCGCCATTATGCTGTGCATGAAGGTAAGCCATTTTTCAATGGCTTGGTCGAATATATTATTTCTGGTCCTGTCGTCGTCGCAGTGGTGATAGGCAAAAACGTTATCAACACAATGCGCAGCACTGTCGGTGCAACAAATCCTTCACAGGCGGCTCCCGGCACAATTCGTGGCGATTTTGCGGTGGAGATTGGCCGCAATCTCATCCACGCTTCCGACTCGCCCGAGAATGGTGAAAAAGAACTGGCGTTGTTCTTTCAGCCAAGCGAGCTGGTTGAGTTCGAGCGTAGCAGCGATCGCTGGATCTACGAGTAGTCGCGATCCTCAGGGCGCGCAGACCAACAAGCAGAGCGATCCGGAGTTCCGGATCGCTCTGCTTGTTGGTCGGTGGTCGATCGACAATCGCTACCGTTTGGCGATTGTGTAGTTGCTAATCGTGCCGCGGCGGGTTCAGGGCCCAACCGACGTCGCGGTTGCGTCCGACGTTGGTGTGCTTGAGCTTCCTTGCTGATTTTGATCGGTCGCGACCGTCGCTGTCTGATCGCCTACCGATAGGGCCGCGATAGGCGTGTCGGTCGGCGGCACAGGCGTGTCGGTCGGCACAGGCGTGTCGGTTGGCACGGCCGTATCGGTCGGCACGGCTGTATCGGTCGGCACGGCCGTATCGGTCGGCAGCGGCGTGTCGGTCGGCGTACGTGTCGGTCGCGTTGTCGGCGGAGGAGTTGGCGGCGGCGACGCACTTGGCTCCTCGGTCACCGGCACCTGCGTCGCGGTTGGCA
>WNGB01000262.1_pt1 | contig 78624 bp, 73 predicted proteins | sample 5400681 | NCBI WGS metagenome assembly WNGB01 (sample SAMN13153367, study PRJNA577476) | soil metagenome | isolation source: 115 cm soil or saprolite under grassland replicate 2 | place: USA:California | collected 2016-06-15 | reverse complement strand
CGGCTGCCAACCTGTCGGCCTTGGCTGCCTCCGCTTCCGCACGGCCCTCGGCGAACCGGGGCAGGATGTCGCGGCCGAAGAGTTCCAGGCTTTCGCAAATGTGCTCGTGGGAGTTCTGGCCCGCTTGCATGACGAAGATCACCTGGTCCACCCCGGCATCCGCGTACCGCTGGATCAGCTCGGCCACCTGCCCGGGAGTTCCGATTGCGCCACGCAGGGATCCGACCCCCGCCTCAAGCAGCCGGACGGCCAGTGGCGCGCGGTGCGCGCGGATAATCTCGCGCGCGAAGCCGTGCGCAGAACGGTTCTTGACGAAGTCACCCCAAACGTCCGCAGCGCCGACCACGTGTGTGGAGGCGTAGAAGTGCGCGAGCGAAAAGCCGAAGAAGTGCGCGCCGTCGATACCGCGTTCGATGGCCGTCTCTTCGTCCTTGTGCATCATCATTGGCAGCACCACGGCGACATTGGCGTTCACGGCGAAACCGCGTGGAACACATTCCTCTGACGCGAGCAGGCCGTAGTACTCGCTGACCCAGTGCCGTGCGTCCTCCGGCTCCACAAAGGAGAACGAGAGGGCACCAATGCCACTGCGTGCCGCTAGCTGGATTGTGTGACGGCGGCTGCAGGCCACCCATAGCGGCGGGTGTGGCTTCTGCAGTGGCTTGGGCACGACGTTGCGCGGCGGCATGTGCAGGTAGGTGCCGCTCCACCCGGCGAAAGGTTCTTCGGTGAACATTCGCGTAACAGCGTCGAGCGTCTCCTCCCACATGGCGCGTTTGGCGCCCCTTGGAACCCCGAAGGCGCCAAGCTCGGTGGCGGAACTCGCCTCACCCGTGCCGAACTCCACGCGGCCCGCCGAGATGAGATCGAGTGTGGCGATCCGTTCGGCGATCCTGGCGGGATGGTTGACCGCCGGTGGTACCTGGACGATGCCGTGGCCTAGCCGGATCCGGCTGGTGCGCTGGCTGGCGGCGGCCAGGAAGACCTCGGGGGCCGAGGAGTGCGAGTACTCCTCGAGGAAGTGGTGCTCGACCTCCCACACGTAGTCGATGCCGACGCGATCGGCGAGCTCCACCTGGTCAAGTGCCTCGCCGAGCACCCGGTGCTCGTCGTCAGGACGCCATGGCCGAGGCAGCTGGTGCTCGTAGAAAACGCCGAAACGCATCACGGTCTCCTTCGCATCCGGGGCGTCCCGCGATCACGAGGACCTCGGCATGCTAAACGCCCCAGTCAGCAGGCGAGCCGGGCCGGGATTATCAAACACACTCTAAGCGCCGACGAGATGAGATCTCGCGGCGCTTGGCGTTAGACCCTGGCAAACTGGAACCCCGTTGCGCTGCCAGTTCCAGATCGGCACCAGTCCCGGCTCAGCGCCAAGCACGGTGACGAGCAGCCGAAGCTGACCCTCAGGGAGCGGCAACCGCTTATTGTCAGCTTGCCGGTCAAAAGTATGTTTGGGCAGGGAGCCGCACGGCTGCGGCTCTTCCTTCGAGAACGCCTTGAGCAGGTCTGTGGCCGTTCGGATGCCGACCCGCCGGAGATTCAGCCGCGCCGCGGCGCCCGATTCCGTGCACGGCTCGACTCTGGTGTAGGTAGTGGCCCCGTTTGGTGCCTCTTTCCGCGCCTTGATCAGCTCTCGCCGCAGCTCCTCCCGGAGCTCGTTCAACTCGGCCCGGTCTGTCCGCTCCAGATGGATCAACAGGAAAGCCTGGTCGATCCAGTCAACGAGGCGTCCAACGGGGACTCGCGTGTGCAAAATGACGTCCACCAGATTCATGGTGGTGAGGTTCTGCATGTCCTCGACGCCTTCCTCGGTAAGCCGCGCCTCATACCAGAGGTTGAGTCCGTCGAGCTGGTCGAGGGGGTATTCCGAGGTGATCGGCGGAACGAACAGGCGCAATGCCTTAGACGCCACTCGCTGCAGCGCCTGAATGCCGACGAGGGGGAAAAATCCGATCACGAAGGCCACCGCAAGCTCAGCGTGGTTGGCGATCGACGCGGTGCCGCCGATCACCTGATGCAGGACGGCGACGATAAGCAACACGAGGATGATCCGCAGGACGGCGCTCGCGTAAGCGCTCGGGCGCAAGTCGCTTTGGTAGAAGCGACGGATCAGCATGCCGCTTACGAACGCGTAGGCGCCAACGAACCCGTACTTGAGGACATCCCACGCACCAGCGGGAGCAGTGACGAATCGGGTGTCCCACAGCACCGCTGACCAGCCCACGGCGAGCACCGCGGTCGCGAGGAACACGGGAAACAGGGACTCGCTGCTGACCCTGTAATCCTCGGCCGGCCCGTCGTCGTCAGCCCGCCGGCCGTCCGGTGCAGCGGTCAGGCGGTCCTTCATCGCGGCGAGCGGAACCTGGCGGCCGTAGTAGGCCTCAAATTTCTGCTGGTAAATGTTGTCGGTAGGAAGCTGCCGAGGATTGTGCTTCTGCTTCCATCGGTCATGAAACTCAGAGGTTATCGGGGGCTCAGGCAGGTTCTCCGGCAGGTCCCAGCCAAGCCGGTGCAGGTTGAGGACGTACTCGTTCCATAGCGACTTTGCCCGCATGCCGAGGAACCGCACATAGAGCCACCCGGGCAGGAATGACAGGCACCAGAGCGCGAAAAGCTTGAGCGCGGCGACGCCCCAGGTCTGCGGGTCCGGCCAGTGCTTTTGGGCCAGCAGTCCGGCGGTGACAGCGGTGACCACTGCGGCCGCGGCGATCAGGACATTCATCCACGCCGCGACCGCTTTGCGGCGCAGCCACACCCGGGCGTTGTCTTTGCTGAGCCAGCCAAAAAGCTTGCTCAGCAGGCTGCCCGAGGGCCTTTGAGCATGAAGATCGATGCTTGCCGGGCTTGGCGTCAATGTAGTCATCGTGCCCCCGCTCTCACCGGACTGACCGTGGCGGCCGACCTACCACTAAAGAGCTGGGGAGCAGCCGTCTGATACGCCGTTAGAGCCGGTTCGGAAACCCCGGTTCGATCAGCGAGCGGGTCAGTGAGCCGGATCGGGGTCCTCAAGCAGGCTCATAGTCACTGTCCGCCTGATCGCGGCGGTCGGCGAAGAAGCCGACGGCCAGCCGTGCCAGTCTCCGTGCGACCATCTGTGGTGGGTCGGTTGGCATCACCATGTAGCTCATGGTGAGCCGGATCACCGCATCGGCCACTTCGGCGACGTCTCCCACCGGCAGCCACGGCCACTTGCGGCACACGTGGTCCACGATCCGCGCGCGTGCGGCGAACAGTTGCGGCTCCGCTTGGGTGGTGAGCAGCGGCAGCATATGTTCGCTGCCGCCTCCGGTCAGCACCGCCTTGAGCAGCGGATCGTCGGCGGCCTCGCTCAGCGTGTAGCTCGCCGCGGCGGCGACCGCGGTGGCCAGGTCGTCGTGACGAGCCAGCGTCTCGTCGATGCCGTCAAGGAATCGCTCGGTGTGCCGGAGCAGCACCGCACGCGCGAGCCCGAGCTTGTCACCGAACTCGTTGTAGACCGTCTGCCTGCTTACTCCCGCGGCGGCGCCGACGTCTTCCATCCTCAGGCCGCGGAACCCACGGGAGGCGAAAAGCTCTGTGGCGGCGTCAAGCAGCGCCGCGCGCAGCGAACGGGTCACGCGGTCATGCTGGGCTGCCGCCGCTGGCGCCGTCAAGCCGGTGCCCCTCCGCTGCCCCGCCGCTGCCCAACCACTGCCCAACCACTGCCCGGCCGGCGGCCAGCATGACCATGTTGCGCTAGGTCCTGTTTGAGGCAATCCTTCACTCATGGCTGGCTCTGACCGCACTGGGGACTCTTATGCGCCTCCCGCGCCAAGCGAGGATTCCGGCACGCCTGTTTCGCCAGCGGAACAGGAGCCGGGTATCACCGGAGCTCCTCCCCGCCAGGAGGAGGACCTCCTGGGGCTGCGCATCGGTGCCGCCCTGATTGACCTGGCCCTGCTGGCTGGGCTCCTCGTGATCCTCAGCCTGGCGATCGGCGGCGTCACGGTCGAAAGCGGAAGATTGACGGTGGGCGTGAGTAGTGTCTGGCTGCTGGCGTACCTGGTCGTCGTGTTTTTCTATTACTTCGCGCTTGAGGCGGCCACCGGGCAGACCCCCGGCAAGCGCTTACTCGGCCTGCAGGTTGTCCTTCGAGCCGATGGGACGCGGCCGTCAGGGGAGCAGATCGCCGCACGTACGGTATTTCGTATCGTCGACTGGCTGCCGCTGATGTACCTGGTCGGCATCGTCGCCATGCTGGTTACCGGCGCGCGCAGGCAGCGGCTCGGCGACCTGGCCGGCGGCACCGGGGTGGTGCGGCAGGTCCAGGCTCGGCGTCGGGGCCCAGCATTCGTGGCGGTTGGTCTGGTCCTGGTTGCGATCGTCGGTCTGTCCGTCTACCGGGCGGCCGACAGCGAGCGGACCGCGACGTATCAGGCACATGGTGTCCTTTTCCGCTACCCGGCAGGATGGCATGTGGGAAAGGTCGGGATAGCCGCTAGCGCTGGGGCTGCGCCGCTCTGGACCACCGGCGTCGGCTCAGACCCACTTGACGTGGTCGTCGTGGAGGCGTTCCGGTTGTCCCGTCCCATCACAGCGGCCAACATCGATGCGGTCGCACCTCACGTGGCGAGGCTGGCCAGAAACCTTTTCCGGCAGCTCGGCGGCAGGCTCCAGGCTGGTCCCGAAAAGATCACAGTGGCGGGGGAGCCCGGCCTACGGTTCCAGGGGATGGGATTGGTGAACGGGTCGGCGACCGACAGCACGGTGGTGTTCGTATTCGCCGGCACAACGGAGTATTCGGTGAACTGTCAGCACACGCCGGAGAACGCGGCCGAGATCGACGCGGGCTGCGACCAGATCTTGCGCACGCTGAGCGTGCCGACGAAGGACACTAGCTACGCGCTGATGCCAGCCGGGCACGGACCTGGCGGGCAACCTCCAGGTCCTCGCGTGCGGTGATGACCAGGGTGCGGACAGGGGCGCCCTCGGCCGTGATGTCGGCGTCGCCCTGAGCGTCGGTGTTGCGGCCGTAGTCGACGCGGACACCCAGGAACCCGAGGCCGGCTGCGGCCTCCGCACGAACGGCCGGTTGGTGCTCGCCGACGCCGCCTGTGAACACGAGCGCGTCCAGCCCGTCCATTGCGGCAGCCATGGCAGCGGTCTCACGCCGCAGCCGGTGCATGTAGACATCCAGCGCGAGCCTGGCCCGCGGGTCGCCGGCCTCGGCCGCCAGCCGGACGTCGCGCAAGTCGCCGGAGTTGCCGCGCAACTCGGCCAGCCCTGCGAGCCCAGCGCCGTGCTCGAGCCTTTCGGCCAGCTCATCGAGCCGAAGGCCGCCCCGCTGCAGCAGCCAGATGAGCAGGCCCGGATCTATGTTGCCTGGCCGGGTCGCCATGACCAGGCCCTCCATAGGCGTGAAACCCATCGTGGTATCGACGGACCTGCCGCCGTGCACTGCCGTGACCGAGGCTCCCGCGCCGAGATGGCATACCACCACGCGCAGCCGTTCGGGAGTCCTGGCCACGGAACCTCCTGCGGCGAGGCTCAGCATCTCAGCGGCCCGGTGTGACGCGTATGCGTGCGAGAGGCCGTGAAAGCCGAAGCGCCGCAAACCGAACCGCTCACGCCAGGCCGCCGGTAGCGCATAGGTGGCGGCGGCCGGTGGCAGGGTCGCGTGAAATGCCGTGTCAAAGCAGGCGACCGCGGGGACGTCCGGCAGCAGCTCCCGCACGATCTCGATGGCGGCGACCGCACGCGTTTGGTGCAGTGGGGCGAGGTCGCTAAGGGCGGCGAGCGTTTTCACGACGCCGTCGTCGATCAGGGTCGCTCCGGTGAAGCCTGTGCCGCCATGAACAACCCGGTGGCCGACCGCACCTACGCCACCAATCCGGTCGACGAACGTGACCAACTCCCGGCTCGCGGTTTCACCGTGCCAAGGATCCAGGTCCAGCGTCGCGTCGAGTTGGTTGTCCGGGCCGAGCAGCCGTAGCTTCAGGCTGCTCGAACCGGTGTTGACGACCAAGACGCGCATCAGGACGTCCCGGATGAAGAGCTGGTCCCTGGGCGCTCATACGGCCATACCCAGTCCCTGACCTCCGGAAGATCCTCACCGTGCTGGCGAGTCCATGCGTGGTGCCTGGCCCGCGTGTCGACCATGAGCTGACGGAGTGCCGCCGCGCGCTGGCCCAGGCCGGGCACGCGGTCGATGACGTCCATGACCAGGTGGAACCGGTCCATGTCGTTCATGACCACCATGTCGAAGGGTGTCGTCGTCGTGCCCTCTTCCTTGTATCCGCGCACGTGAATGTTGTGGTGGCCAGTGCGGCGGTAGGTGAGCCTGTGGATGAGCCAGGGATAGCCGTGGTAGGCGAAGATCACCGGCCGGTCGGTGGTGAACAGCGAGTCGAACTCGCTGTCGCTCATGCCATGCGGATGCTCGGTTTCCGGCTGCAGCCGCATCAGGTCGACGACGTTGATGACGCGGACCTTCAGGTCCGGCACGTGGTGGCGGAGGATGTCGGAGGCCGCGAGCACCTCGAGGGTCGGAACGTCCCCGGCGCAGGCGAGCACGACGTCGGGGTCGGCCGAGCCGACGTCCGCGCTCGCCCATTCCCAGATGCCGACTCCGCGGGTGCAATGCAGCACGGCGGATTCCATGTCCAGCCACTCCGGCGACGGATTCTTCCCGGCGACGATCACGTTCACGTAGTCGCGGCTGCGCAGGCAATGATCGGCCACCGAGAGCAGGGTGTTCGTGTCTGGCGGCAGGTAGACCCGCACGACCTCGGCCTTCTTGTTGACCACGTGGTCGATGAAGCCGGGGTCCTGGTGTGAGAAGCCGTTGTGATCTTGACGCCAAACGTGGGACGTCAGCAGGTAGTTCAGCGAGGCGATCGGTCGCCGCCAGGGTAGCGCCCGGCTGGTCTTCAGCCACTTGGCGTGCTGGTTGAACATCGAGTCGATGATGTGAATGAACGCCTCGTAACACGAGAACAGGCCGTGTCTGCCAGTCAGCAGGTAGCCCTCGAGCCAACCCTGGCAGGTGTGCTCGGAGAGAATCTCCATCACACGCCCGTCTCGCGCCAGATGCTCGTCGACCGGCAGGGTCGCCGCATCCCATGCCTTCTGAGTGACCTCGTATACCGCGTCGAGCCGGTTGGAGGCTGTCTCGTCCGGGCCGAAGATCCTTAAGTTGTGCTGCCGTGCGTTCAGCCTGAACGTGTCGCGGATCAGGGCGCCGAGCACGCGGGTCGGCTCGGAGGCGTGTGCGCCGGGTCTGACCGCGGGCACGGCATAGGAACGAAAATCGGGCAGCACGAGGTCGCGCAGCAGCAGGCCGCCGTTGGCATGCGGATTTGCGCTCATCCTGCGCTCGCCGCGGGGCGGAAGGGACGCCAGCGCAGACACGGGGCGGCCGTCGGCGTCGAACAGCTCACCGGGCCGGTACGACCGCATCCAGTCCTCGAGCTGGCGCAGATGCGCCGGATTGGTCCGTACACCAGCCAGGGGTACCTGATGTGACCGCCATGTGCCTTCCACCGGCACACCATCCACCACATCCGGCCCGGTCCAGCCCTTCGGGCTGCGCAGCACGATCATGGGCCAGGGCGGCCGCCCGCCGTCGTGTGCGCCCGGCCCCCCGTCGCGGGCACGGGTCTGTATGGCCCGGATGCCCGCGATCACATCGTCGATGGCGGCGGCCATCTGTTGGTGCATGACGGCCGGGTCGCCGCCGGACACGTAGACGGGGGCGTACCCATACCCGCGGAGCAGTGCGTCGAGTTCGTCATCGCCGATCCTGGCGAGCACGGCCGGGTTTGCGATCTTGTACCCGTTCAGGTGGAGGATGGGCAGCACGGCACCGTCACGAGCCGGATCGAGGAATTTGTTCGAATGCCAGCTAGTGGCGAGCGCGCCAGTCTCGGCCTCGCCGTCACCGATGACACAGGCGACGAGGAGGTCCGGGTTGTCGAAGGCGGCGCCGTAGGCGTGCGCGAGTGAGTAACCCAGCTCACCGCCCTCGTTGATTGATCCCGGCGTCTCCGGTGCGACATGGCTAGGCACGCCGCCCGGGAAGGAGAACTGGCGGAAAAGCTCCGCCATCCCATGGGCGTCTTGCGGCACGCTCGGGTACACCTCGCTGTACGTGCCCTCAAGCCAGCAGTTCGCCAGGGCCGCGGGGCCGCCATGACCAGGACCGATCACATACATCATGTTCAGGTCGCCCGCCACGATGGCCCGGTTCAGGTGCACCCAGATGAAGTTCAGGCCCGGCGTCGTTCCCCAGTGGCCAAGCAGCCGCGGCTTGATGTGATCTGGCCGCAGCGGCTCGCTGAGCAGCGGGTTGGCCAGCAGGTAAATCTGGCCGACGGACAGATAGTTGGCGGCTCGCCAATAAGCGTCTATGAGAGTTAGATCTTCGCGGGTTAGCCGGGACTCCTCGGCCAGGGTCATGAAACGCTCCTCAGCTTGGCCCGCTGTGTCTTGGTCGCGCTGAACCGGCGGAACTGGCCCCGCACTCCGGCCACCGCCGCACCGCCTCTGGTCACGATAACCGGGTTCAATTCAAGCTCGGTGACGTGGGGGACACCCACAGCGAGACGGCTTACCCGCTCTAGTAGACGAGCCAGGGCCGCGAGATCAAGCGTCCCGGCCGAGGCTGGTTCGTCCGTCTCGCCTGCGACCGCCTGGCCCGCGGCCCCTGCGCCTGCGGCGGTCTCGCCTGCGGCCCCCGCGCCTGCGGTCGCTCCGCCCGCGGCCCCTGCGCCTGCGGCCGGGTTTGCGTGCGCCGACCTGCCGTGCAGCTCGTCCAGCATCTCGGCGGCGTCTCGGGCGGTAAGGGGTGCGTTGCGGCTGACGCGCGCGCCGACAAGCACCGCGGCGGGGCCGCTAAGGAGGAGGGTCACCTGTGTGGTGCCGCTACCATCCCGGGCGACGCGCACGATGACCTCCGCACCCTGCTGCGGCTGGCGCCGAATTCGAACCCCGGACATTGCTGGCCCGAGTGCGGAGGCGAGCTGCCAGTACGCCGCCCGGACCTGCCCAGGTGTGGCCAGCCCGCAGCGGGTGATCCCGGCGTGGTCGGCGAGGCGCGTGCCATCGGCGACCAGGGTTACCGGGAATCTCAGCCACCACGCGGCCTCCACCGCGCTGTCGGCGCAATCGGCGGTGACGGTCTCGGCAATGGGGATGCCGTACCGCCTGAGCAGCACCGTAAGCAGCCGCCGTGATGAAGGATCATCGGCATCGGCGCTCGAGGTTGGCACTTTTCCTGCCGATGTGGCCGCCATCACGGCTCCTTAGGCTCGGGCCCTGGCCGACAGCTAGCGCAGCCGCCGCAAGAAAGGGTCTTGCGGTTCCGCCGGAGTGATTCGTACCCGCGCATCGACGGCGCTGACACCGTCCGGACGGGCAATAACTGGGTTGAGATCAAGTTCGGCGACCTCAGGCAGATCGTCGGCGAGCCTGGAGACCCGCAGCAGTGTGTCGGCGAGCGCGGCGACATCGGTGGCGGGGGTGCCGCGATGGCCGAACAGCAGCGGGGCAGCGCGCACACAGCGGATCATTTCGGCCGCCTCAGCGTCGGTGAGCGGAGCGAGCCGTGCCCCGTGGTCGCCGAGGACATCCGTGGCCACGCCGCCCAGGCCGAAAACCACCAGTGGCCCGAAAATCTGCTCCTGCACGACGCCCACAAGCACCTCGACGCCGCCGCTGATCATCGGCTGAACGAGGGTCTGGTGCAGCTCTGGTCCGAACGTGTCGGCCAAGGCGCGGTAGGCATCACGAACCTCGTCGTCGCCGGCGAGGTCGAGCTTCACGCCACCGGCGTCACTCTTGTGCACGAGCCCTGGCACATCCGCCTTGAGGGCGACCCGCCCGCCCATCTCCGCCGCGACCCGGACCGCGGCCTCCTCGCTCGTGACGGGCCGGGTGGTGACCAGTGGGATCCCGTAGCAGGAAAGCAGCTCCAGGGCCTGACCCGTGGACAACCACCCTCCGTGCCGGTAGCGGGCCAGGAAACGCCGCAATAGCGCGCGGGCGTCGGCCTCTCGCACGTCGTGGAGTTCCGGGACCACTCCGCGCTCGCGGGCCTGCCATGCGTGGTGGCGTGCGGCGTGCCCGAACGCGCGGGCAGCGCTCTCCGGATAGGCGTATGAGGGCACCATCTGCCTCGAGGTGGCCAACGGGCGAGGAGTGTCGCCGGAATGCCCCGCGCTGTCCTGCGGCAACAGCCGCACCGCCTCCGGTTGTGTCAGGCGTGCCGCCGCCAGCGGCTTGGTGACCTTCGCCATGGTGATCGCGGGAACGAGGTCGGCGATAGCCGTCGGGACGGTAATCGCCAGCACCATGTCTACGCCTTCGTCGGACGCGACCTCCTCGAGGCAGGAACGGAAGGCATCTGGGGTCACGGCGGCAGTGGTGTCCACCGGGCCCTTGACGGCCGCGCCCGGGGGCAGCATGTGCCGCAGCTTGCGCTGCGTGTGCCCGGCGAGCGCCGCGAGGCGCAGCCCCGCGTCCTCGCAGCCGTCGGCGGCAAGCACGCCGCCACCGCCGGCGTTAGACACCACGGCGACGCGGTTGCCATCCGGAAGTGGCTGGCTGGCCAGCAGCGCGATTACTTCGACGAGGTCACCGAGACTGGTCGCGGCGATGATGCCGGCCTGGCCAAACAGCGCCTCCCTGGTAATCAGCGGTGTGGCTACGGCCGCGGTGTGTGACGCGGCCGCAGCTTGCCTAGCCGCGGAACGGGCTGAGAGCACCGTCAGCACCGGCATCTGCTGGCCAACGTGGCGGGCGGTTCTGGCGAACTTCCGCGGGCTGCCGAACGATTCCAGGTACAGCACGGCGAGGCGGGTCAGCGAGTCCTGCTCCCACCACATCAGCAGGTCATTGCCTGACACGTCGTACTTGTCACCGACGGACGCGAATGAGGAGATCCCGATGCCGAGCCGGGACAGCTGCTCGAGCAGGGCGACGCCGACACCGCCGGACTGAACAACCAGGCCCGCCTCGCCGGGCGCGGGGTGGGCGGCGGAGAAGGTGGCGTTCAGGCCGAGGTGGGGTACCGCGACGCCGAAACAGTTAGGCCCGACCAGCCGCATACCGTGCCGGCGGCATATCGCCAGCAGGTCGGCGCCGGCCCCCGTGTCGAGCCCGGCGGCAATTACAATCAGGGCCCTGACACCGCGCCTGCCGCACTCTTCCGCCACATCCCGAACGGCTGCCGCGGGGACCGCCACGACCACGAGGTCCACCGGCTCGGGAAGGTCGGTCACCGACGCCACGGACGGCACGCCCTCAACCTGCCGAGCCCGCGGGTTGACCACATACAGGTGGCCAGTGAAGCCACCGGTGACAACGTTGTGCAGAATCGCGCGGCCCACCGTACCCGGCCTGCGGCTCGCTCCCACCACGGCGATAGACGTTGGCTGAAGCAGATGCCGCAGGCTCGCGACGTCCGCCAGGCCTTCCCTGCGCGCCACTGTGTCGAGATAGCTGTCCAGGCCACTGTCGCCCTCGTCGTGGGGAAGCGGGAAGGTCAGGTCAATCACCCCGTCAGCCGCCTTCCGCGTCGCCGGCAGGCCAGCATCGGCGAAAACCCGCAGCATGGCGGCGTTGGTCGCCAGTGTCTCCGCGGAAAATGCGTGCAACCTCCTGCGTCTGGCGATCGACACCAGATGCTCGAGCAGCAGCGTCGCCACACCACGGCCATGCATGTGGTCGGCGACCGCGAAAGCGATCTCCGCGAACCCCGCGTTGCCCGTGGGTTCGTAGCTGGCCACCCCGATCAGTTCACCACCGAGCCAGGCGAGCAGCGCGGCGTGGTCTTCCCCTGGCTCGCGGCACACCCGTTTGGCCTCCTGCTCGGCAGCATGCGGGCTCAGGTTGAAGAACCGCAGGTAGGCGTTGTCGGGGGACATCGTCGCGTGCATCTGGCGCACCGCATCGAAATCGTTCTGCCTCGCCGGCCGGATCTCGACCGTGGTTCCATCCGTGAGCAACGCGAATACGCCAGTGTCGCTGGCCAGTTCCTTCATGAACGATCCCTTGAACGCTTGACTGGACTCGCGGAGAGCCGTGCGGTACCCGCCGGGTGGCTGGCAGGCACTATCCGGGCATACGGGCCAGGGAACACGAGCGCGACGTGGCCATCGCTTAGCCATTTGATGACGTATGGCGGGGTTCCATCCTCGTGCCGGACACCGATGACCAGGCCGACACGATCCCCGTCCCCGTCAACGACCAAGCGGTCGCCCACAGCTGCTTTCATGGCGGCCTCCTCTCATTACGTGAGGTTCTACCGCCATGATCGGTCGCAGCCCGGACGTGACGCACCGGGCCGAGGTCCCGCAGCAGCTGGGCGAAGGTCCTCGCGAGCCAGGCCGTCAGCCCCGGGCCGGTACGGCCATGCTCGGTGCGGGCTCGGTGTTTCTGGTGTTCCTCAGCCCCGGTGCGGCCGGGCACCGCGCCGTTCACGCTCCCAGATCGCAACGCACTCAGCACACGTGTCGAAGGGAGGCTCGTCGCTGAACTCGCCACGTACGATCATCGGCTCGCCGCAATACGCAACAACGATGGAACCGGCAGGCTGGGCGGGCGGTGGGTAGCCGTGCACCAGGCCAGGCGGCCGGACCTCGATCAGGAGGGCGGTCGTTTCAGACGCGGTCCGCGATGTCACGTTTCTAGCCTACGACGCCAGACGCGAAGAATGTGATCACCGTGTCGGTCCGTATCTGACCGACTTCAACCATCCGGATGGGCGCACGATCGTGCCGATCCGTCGGGCCCGCCGACCCGATCACCGGCGGTTCGATGTAGTGGTGCAGTTGGGGCCACTGGTAAGCGGGTACACCAACACCGTGAAGCTGGTCCTGAACCTGATCTGGCTGGTGTTCTGTGGCATCTGGATGGCCATCGCTTACGTAATAGCTGCGGTCATCTGTTTCATCCTGATCATAACGATCCCGTTCGGGATCGCGTCGCTGCGGATCGCCAATTATGTACTTTGGCCATTTGGCCGAACGATTGAGCCGCGGCGCGATGCCGGTATCGGTTCGCTGCTGGGAAACATCATCTGGACCCTGCTAGCCGGTTGGTGGCTCGCGCTCGGGCATCTCGTCACCGGTGTTCTGCTGTGCCTTACTATCATCGGGATCCCACTCGGGATCGCGAATTTTAAGATTATTCCGATTTCACTCACACCGCTTGGCGTGCAGATCTCCCCGACGGACGTGCCACGATATGAAATGTGACGCGCTCGGTAGTCAAAAGCAGGTACGGCTGAGGATTTAGGCTTTTCCTGGCGGCCAGGCGAGTGGCGGGGCTGGTTCGACGGGCGCCACGCGCAGCGCCAGCGTCCACCACCCGACGTCGACCCAGCGGCCGTGCTTGTAACCGGCGGCCGGGAACACCCCTACCGGGGTGAAGCCAACGGCCTGGTGAAGCCCAATGCTCGCCTGGTTGGGCAGTGCGATCCCGGCGTAAGCCCGCACGTAGCCGAGCGCCCGCAGGTCTGCGAGCAAGCGTTCGTACAGGTTTTTGCCGATCCCGCGGCGCCTCGCGGATGCCCCCAGGTATACCGACGTCTCCACCGACCAGCAGTAAGCATGTCGGCTGCGGAACGGCGCGGCGTAGGCGAAGCCGGCGATGCCTTGCGGAGTCTCGGCGACCAGCCAGGGTAGCGGCACGATGCCCGCCCGCATGCGCCGCAGGATCTCGTCGGCGCCCGGTGGATCCGCCTCGAACGAGATGGTGGTATCGCGCACGATGGGCGCGTAGATATCGCGAATCGCTGCCGTGTCGCCAGGAGTCGCGGGGCGTACACGCACGTTGCCGACCGCCATGATCACAGGTTAGAGCCTGCTTGAGAACTCCGGTCCGTCTTGAGTGCGCCACATTAAGAGCCTGTTTGAGAACCCCGGTTCGATCAGCGAGCGGGTCGCGCGGCTCACTGGCTGAACGCCACATTCGTGCCGACGATGTGGATCCTTACGCCCTGCCGGGAGACGCTTACGTTCTGCAGACTCATTCCCATGGGAAGCGATGGCAGCGACAGCGTGAAATCGGTCAGCGGGCCCAGAACGTCAAGTGGGATGTCTCCCGTTGAGATCACCCGGACGTGGACCTTGTTCTTGCCGACTTGGGTGACCCGCGCTATGCCAGAACCGCTGACGACGTCGAGATCGACCGTAAATCTGACCTTGTCGCCAGTCACCGACGTCACCCTGACCGATGGCCCGCCCGCCGACCCGAACAAGTCCCCGAAGGTGATAAGCGCCGTGCCGGACAGGTGCTCGACGGTGCCGCCGTTGAAGCTCGAGTTGAGCCGCACGCCGTGCAGCGTCGCGTTGAGCCCGCGGATGTCGACCGGGCCCTCGCTCACCTTGTCGGCGCTGATGTTCACGTCGTGAAAATCGCGGCCGGCCAGTTGCGTGAGGAAGGGGAAGCCCTGAATCGACACGTTCGGCTTGGTGTTGAACCCCTGGTCCTTTATCTCCTGCCCGATCCTGTTCTCCGTGTAGGCCGAGGCGACGCGGTCACCGATGACCAGGACGGCAATCACGACAAAAACAACGATGCCGACGATCAGCCAAGGGCGGGACCTCCTGTTCCTGGAGGGTGCTGGCTGGGTCGGCAGTGGCGTTGTCGGGTAGTGGGTCACGGGGCTTCCCCTCAGGGCAGATCGGCGATGGCAACGGCCTGCAGTTGCCCGGAGCCGTAGTTGGTAACAAAGAGCGTCTTGCTATGCGGCTCCACGGTGAACTGGCGAGGCACGTCGCCCGTCTTGAGCAGTCCGAGCAGCGCCGGCCGGCCAGCGAGGGCGGCCGAGGTGTCGATCACGGCGAGATTGGCATTCGCACCCTTCGAGCCGAACAGGTTGGAGTCGGCGACCACAATCCGCTTGCCGTGGTTGACGAAGGTCAGCCCAATGGGCGCCGCACCGACCTTGAGCCAGGCCATGAGGGCGTGTGCTGGATCGTGTACCAGCTTGGCCGCGGAGAAGGCGAGGACCGCGTTGCTGTCCCGCGCGGTCACCCACACGACCGACGCGTCATCAGAGCTGATCGCCCGGACTGGGCTGCACCCGGCCGTCACCGTGGCCTTGACCGAGGTGGCGGGCCGCGTCTCGGCACGGCGCAGGTCGAGGACGCTGAGCGTGCCCTCACCGGAACCGGGCTTGCGCATCTGGCTTGTCACATACAGCCAGCGGCCGTCGCTCGACACCCGCAATCCTGTTGGCTGCACTCCGAGCCGCACGGATCCGACGACGTCGGCCGGACCGAAGCCGCTGGCCAGCGCCTTCCGCAGGTTGAACACCACCATCGCGCGGCTTTTCTCGAGGGTGACGAACGCGAACCTGTCATCAGGCGACACCGTCACCTGGACGGCGCCCGTGCCCGCCCGGCTGGAAAGCGTGCCGACCACGGTCTCCGGGCTGCCCTGCTCGGCGCGGACCGCATCGATGACCCTCGCACCGCTACCGGTCGCGACAAGGAGGTAGCGCCCGTCGTGCGTGAGCGCTTCGCCCTTGGGCGCGGGCACGGCGATCGTGCGGACCAGGGCCGGGGCCAGCGACGCGCCGTTCTGCAGGACCGCGACCGATTTGCCGAGCGTCACGAACGTCCATTGATTGTCGGGCGTCACGGCGACGGCGAAGGGTTTTCCAGGCAGCGCGACGCTTGATTGGCCTACCTTAGGGAGGGTCTTCGCGGTCGCCACCGCTTTTGTGCACCCGGGCGCGGTAAGGGCGCCGCCGCCGTCACCGCTGCCCGTGCCGACGGCGCGGATCGCGAACGCAGCGCCCGCGATGGCGACCACGGCTACGCAGGCGGTAATCAGCGCGGCGCGAGACCGCAGCCAAGGTCGGCGGGCCGGTTCCCCCTCGCCCGGCGTGGTCACAAGTGGTGGCGGGCTCGGTGGCCGCTCGGGCGGTGCGCCGCCGAACGGTGCTGCCGGGCTTGCGGCCTCGGTCTCGCGCCCGGTGCCTTTGTCGCCTTTGTCGCGCCCGGCGCCGGGGCCAGGGCTTTGCGGTCGGCCTCCGGCCGCGATCCAGCCGCCACCGAAGTCCGCCGCGCTCGCGCCTGTCCCACGTGAGCCCGCTATTTCAGTGCCGCCGTGGCCTCCATGACCTCCGGGACCAGCACCTCCGGGACCAGCACCTCCGGGACCAGCACTGCCCGTACCGCTCCCCGCGGCGGCCACTTCCGTCCGTTCCGGGCCAGCGGCGCCGGCCGCGCCCGCATCGGCCGCGCCCGCGCCGCCCGGGGGCGCAGCAGCGACGCCTCCTGGACTACCGGCGTCGGCCGCGTTTGTACCGGCAGGCGCCCGGCCCGCGACTTCGGTGCCTCCTGGACCTCCGGCCGTCACGCCCGCACTACCCGGTGCGCGGGCGGGTCCCCCGAACGGCGCATCCGCGTCGGCGACCGCGCATGCCGAACGCAGCGCCGCGGCGAACTCGCTGCATCGGGGGTAACGGTCCTCAGGGGACTTGGCCAGCGCCTTGGCCATGACCTCGTCGACCGCCTGAGGCAGGTCGGGTCGGCGCGAGGTGAGTGTAGGGGGCGGCTCTGAGAGCTGTGCCCACAGGACCGCCATGCGCTGGTCGCGCTCGAATGGGGGCGATCCGCACAACATTTCGTAAGCGGCACACGCCAGCGCGTAAAGGTCGGCACGACCGTCCACGGGGCGGCCCTCGATCTGTTCCGGTGCAACGTAGTCAAGCGTGCCAAGGAACTGACCGGCCGAGGTGAGGTCCGCTGGCGCCAGTGACTGCTTGCTGAGCCCGAAGTCGGACAGGTAGACGTGATCGGCACCGCCGCCGCCCGCCGCCGGCGCGTCGAGCAGCATATTGGCCGGCTTGACGTCGCGGTGCACCAGGCCGCGCGAGTGAGCCATGTCAAGCGCGGACGCGATTTGCGCGATGAAGATGGTGACGCGGGCCGCACCGAGCGGTCCCTCGCGCTGGAGCAGGGTCCGGAGGTCATGGCCCGTGACGTACCGCATGGCGATGAACAGCACACCGTTCGCCTCGCCGGCCTCGAAGACCGGAATGATGTTCGGGTGATCGACGGCCGCCGCAGCCCTGGATTCCCTTATGAAGCGCTGCCGGAACTCCTGATCTCGGGCGAGTTCAGGCGCGAGGACTTTCAGGGCGACGGGCCGGTCCAGCCGGGCATCGTGAGCGCGGTAGACAACCGCCATCCCGCCGCGCCCAATCTGCTCCTCTAGCCGGTATCCGGCGATCTGACCGCTGGGCGCGAACTCGCCCGCGTCCCACGGGGTCTCGTCACTCACTGCGCCCTACCTCCCCGCCCGTGCCAGCGTTTGCTGGCTCCCCTCAAACCCGACCACATTTCCGGGTCCGGCCAGGCCAGGACGGTCCGCAGGACGCAGTTAGGGTCCCTCGGGTCGGCGGCCAGAGCCGTCCCAAGCGAGCCTAACTACCCGTACCGCCGACCTTCGGCCGCCAACCCTTGCGTAGACTGGAAAGTTTGAGCAGATTCTACTTTACGCCGAATCGATCTAGACTTGGAGGATGACGACCGAGCGTTCTGTCTCGTCGCATGCCGGTTCGGTACTCGTGATAAAGACGCGGGGATCAGATCAAAGGTTGCACCCGGGGCAGTCATACCTCATTGGCCGCGATCCGCAGTGTGACGTCGTGGTCGCCGATTCCCGTGTGTCCTGGCGGCATGCTGTGGTGCAAGCGGACGGCGACAGGTGGATTCTTGAGGACACGGGAAGCACCAACGGGACGTTCCTGGGGAACCGCCGCATGCACCGGGTCGAGATCGATGGGGACTGCATCCTCCGGCTGGGTCACCCCGAGGACGGGCCCGTGGTGCTGTTCTCGATCCCACCGGAATCCCCGGGGGGTCGGGGCGGGGCGGTCCCCGCAGCGGGGCTGAGCGTGGACCGGCGCCCCACCGCGGTGCGCCGTGCGCCGACCCGGGCCGTACGGATCGGGCGGTCGCCTGACAACGACATCGTGCTGAGCGACCTGGGTGTTTCCCGCCGTCATGCGGAGCTCCGCAACGTCGGTGGCGGCCGTTACGAGATCTCTGATCTGGGCAGCCACAATGGGACCTTCGTCAACGGAGAGCGCATATCACGCGCGACCGTTACCGAACGGGACATCATAGGCATCGGGCGCGCCACGTTCCGCCTCGTCGGCGACGAGCTGCGCGAGTTCATCGACGAAGGCGATGTCTCCCTTGTTGCCCAGGACCTCACGGTGCGGCTGCACGGCGGCAAAGTGCTGCTCGATCACGTCAGCTTTCCCATCGGCGAACGCAGTCTCGTGGCGATCATTGGCCCGAGCGGCGCGGGCAAAACCACGCTGCTTGGCGCGCTGACCGGAATGCGGCCGGCCACCGATGGCTCGGTCCTCTACGACAACCGTGATCTGTATGCGAACTACGCCGAGCTGCGCCACCGTATCGGTCTCGTGCCGCAGGAGAACATTCTGCACACGCAGCTGTCTGCGCGCCGAGCCCTACGTTACGCGGCTGAATTGCGCTTTCCCGGCGACACGTCCAAGAAGGAGCGGAACGGCCGGGTTGAGGAGGTGCTCGGCGAACTCGGGCTGAAGGCACACGGCGATACGCGCACCGGATCTCTGTCCGGCGGGCAGCAGAAAAGGGTCAACGTCGCGCTCGAACTTCTGACCAAGCCGTCGCTGCTCTTCCTCGATGAACCCACATCCGGGCTGGATCCTGGGCTGGACAAATCCGTGATGGAGATGATGAGTGGCCTGGCGAAGGACGGCCGCACCGTCATCGTCGTAACCCACAGCGTCGCCAACCTCGATGTGTGCGATCGCCTTCTGGTGCTCGTTCCTGGTGGCCGCGTCGCGTTCTTCGGCCCTCCGGCCGAGGGTCTCCGTCACTTCGGCAAACCGGGCTGGGCCGAGGTGTTCCAGGCGTTCGACCAGGAGGAGGGCCGCGACTGGGTGGGCGAGTTCAAGCGCTCGCCGCTTTACGCCGAGTACGTCACCGCTGGACTCAACGGTCATGCCCCGCAGGCCAGCCGCAGGCAGGTCAAACCGCAAAAGCCGCGCAACCGGCTCGCACAGCTCAGCACGCTCGTCAGGCGGTACATGGCAGTCATCGCCTCCGACCGTGTGTACTTCGCGTTCCTGGCTGGAGTTCCGATTGTCCTCGGGCTCGTCGTCAGGGTGATCCCGGCGGACCGGGGGTTGGGCGGGCCCGCCGGCCACAACGATGCCGCCGAGCAGTTGCTGCAGGTCCTGGTCCTGTGTGCGTGTTTCGCAGGAGCGTTCAACGCGGTCAGAGAACTTGTCAAGGAACGCGCCATCTATACCAGGGAACGCGCTGCCGGGCTGTCCGCTGGCGCCTACCTGTCATCCAAGCTCGTGGTCCTGGGGATCATCAGTGCCATCCAGGCTGTGCTACTAATGCTCATCGGGCTGTCCGGCCGCCCGCTGCCAGCTCACGGGGCTGTGCTCACGTCAGCACCGCTTGCCGAGCTGATGCTGGCGGTTGGCGTTCTGGCGATCGCATCGATGGCGCTTGGGTTGCTGATCTCGGCGTCGGTCAACACGTCGGAGAAGGCAATGCCGCTGCTGCTGGTGGCCGTCGTGGTGGAGATCATTTTCACGGGCACTGTGTTCGCCCTCAACGGTAAGGCTGGGCTCGAGCAAGTAGCGTGGCTGTCGCCGTCCCGCTGGGGATTCGCCGCCCCAGCGTCCACGGCCGACCTCACACACATCATGCCGCCCCTACCCGGCAAGCCGGATCCACTCTGGCTGCACAACGCGCATACATGGCTCAAGGACATGGCCGCCATGGCCGCGCTCGCGGTGGTGTTCATTCTTCTCACGTGGTGGCGACTCGTGCGCCTGAGCCCCGGTCGCCGGCGCCGGTAATCGTGGCCGGATAGGACGGCACGAGCTGCGCCGTTACCCAAAGCGGGTGCTCGCGTCCGACAAAACTGAGCTGGCGTTTTCGTCATCGTTATCACGCTGTTGGCAATTTCGCGCGTGCGGACGGCACTCTTCCGCCAGTATGGCTGCGACCAAGTGCGGCATTTCATGTGAGCGGGGAAGATGACACACATTCGCGATCACACGCGGCGACGCCAAATCCGGGTCACCATAGCGGCTGCCGTACTCGGGACCGCGCTGGTGGCTGGGTTCGCCACTGGGCTCGTAACCGTCCGGACCGGAGCGGCCGTAACCGCGTACTCGCAGGAAGGCGGAACCGCGGCAGGCGCGGGTAGCCGGATGGCGCTCATGAGTGCGGCGGCACGGGAGTTTGGTGTGCCGGTTCGGCTGCTGCTGGCGGTGTCCTATAACGAGTCACGGTGGGAACGGAGCGGAGACTCGCCCAGCGTGGACGGCGGCTATGGGCTGATGGACCTGACGGCGAAGATGTCGCCCGCCGACGACGGCCGCGGCGATCCTGCCCGCCAGGCTCCGCGCGAGGTCACGTTGGCCAAGACGCACTACACGCTCGATGAGGCGGCGCACGTGCTGCAGGTCTCCCCCGGGGCGCTGAAGTCAGACGAGAGGCAGAACATCCGCGGCGCCGCCGCGCTGCTGGCCCGTTATGCCCGCGATGTGACCGGTGGCACGTTGCCGACATCGCTTGCGGGCTGGTACGGAGCGGTCGCCGGGTACAGCGGGGCTACGAACGTGCGGTCGGCGCGCGACTTCACCGATGGCGTGTTCGCCACCCTTCGCAGCGGCGCATCGCTGACAACCACGGACGGCCAGATCATGGACCTGCCGGCCACGCCTGGCCAACAGCCGAACCGGACCCAGCTCAGCGGCCTTGGACTCCAGGCCTCGGCAGCCGCACCTGCGGCCACCACGGTGGACTGCCCATCGACGGTGACCTGCACTTTCGCGCCGGCGGCCTATCAGCAAAACAGCGACAAAAGCGACTACGGCAACTACGACCTGGCGGACCGCCCGGACGCCATGAAAGACCCCGCCGGGCAAACGGCCAGCATGAAGATCAACTACATAGTCATCCATGACACAGAAGGCTCATACGCCGGTGCCATCAACACCTTCCAGAATTCGAACTCCTATGTCAGCGCCAACTATGTGATCCGGTCCTCGGACGGAGCTGTCACCGAGATGGTGCGACCGAAGGACGTGTCATGGGCCGCGGGAAACTGGTACGGCAACATGCATGGCATCAACATCGAAAACGAGGGCTACGCGGCGCAGGGAAGCACCTGGTACACGGCGGCGATGTACCGCTCGGCGGCTGCCCTCGTCCGTTATCTGGCGAGCAAGTACGGCATCCCCCTCAACCGCGCGCACATCCTTGGTCATGATGATGTGGCTGGTCCGACAAATTCGTTGACGGTCGCACAGCACTGGGATCCCGGACCCTTCTGGAACTGGAACCACTTCATGGCGCTTGTGCACGGGGTGAGCGACTCGACCGAGCAGGCGAGCGGCGGCTCTCTTTCCCGTGGGATCCATCAACTCGTGACCATCGATCCCACGTTCAGCACCAACGAGCCGAAGGTCGTCAACTGCACGAGCACCGGCTGCGTCACACTGGCGAAGCAGCCGGCCAACTTCGTGTACCTGCGCACAGGGCCGGGCAGCAGCTACCCATTGATCGGCGATCCGGTGCTGCATTCCGACGGCAGCTACGGCACATATGTCGATAGCGACTGGGGGGACAAGGCAGAGACCGGCGAAAAATATGTTTTCGCCGGGCAGAGTGGCAACTGGACGGCTATTTGGTTCCGTGGCAGAAAGGCATGGTTTTACAATCCCTCCGGCGCGAATCAAAAGGCACGTTACACGAACGGCACGGTTATTACGCCGAAGTCGGGCCTGACCTCGGTTCCGGTCTACGGGGCCGCCTACCCTGAGTCGTCCGTCTATCCGTCGGCGGTACCTGTCAAGCAGGTCGTCAAGCTGACGTACACCATTCCCGCCGGGCAGGCCTACCCAACGATCGGGTCGGTCCCGACAGATTACTATTACACGGACAATATCGACTCAAGCGCGCCCGACGACCACACGGTCATCATCGGAAAAACCGTCTATTACCAGATCAACTTCAACCACCGGCGGTTCTACGTCCGGGCCAGCGACGTGACGACCAAGACGCTGCCCTAGCTAACGGGAGGCCTAGTGCCTCAGGTGCTCGGTGAACCAGTCGCTGGCCAGGCGAGCAACGTTCTCTAGTGCACCAGGCTCTTCGAAAAGGTGGGTGGCGCCCTCCACCACCTGCAGGCGGTTGTGGCAGCGAAGGCGCCGTTGCGCTTCCCGGTTGAGCCCCAGGACGGGTTCGTCGTTTCCCCCAACGATCAGCAGCGTCGGCGCGCGCACCGATGCCAGCCGGGAACCGGCCAGGTCAGGTCGGCCGCCGCGAGAAACGATGGCACCAATTTCTGCACTCGGTTCGGCGGCTACCCACAGCGCCGCCGCAGCTCCGGTGCTGGCGCCGAAGTAACCGATCCGTGCACCGGCCGCCGACGGCTGTCCGCGCAGCCAGTCGGTGGCGGCGGCAAGCCGGGATGCGAGAAGGGAGATGTCGAACACCCGCGCCCGGTCCAGTTCCTCCGCGGGGCTCAGCAAATCGAAGAGCAGCGTGCCGAGCCCGGCTGTGGTCAGCGCCGACGCTACGAGCTGGTTACGCGGGCTGTGCCGACTGCTCCCGCTGCCGTGCACGAACACCGCGATGCCCGCCGCACCGGCGGGGATCATGAGGTGCCCGGTGAGCTCGATGGACCCAGCCGTCAGCGTGACTTCGTCATCGTATGCACGAGAGTCCGGGGGCGCGGCGCCCTGCTGGGGTGTGGCCACACCCGCGGGCCAGGCGGCAGCACGACGGAGCAGATCGACGACCTGCTCGTCAGGCGTCTGGGTGAAGTCCTCATACCACTGGCCGATGGCGAAGAACAACCTGGGAACCTCCAGGCACACCACGGCATCGGCGTCACCGCGCAGGCTCTCGGCCGCCCGTGCGGATCCAACCGGGGCTGCGAACACCACCTTGCGCGCACCGTGGGCGCGGGCAACCCGGCAGGCGGCACGAGCAGTCGAGCCGGTGGCGATGCCATCATCGACAACGATCACGACACGGCCGGTGAGCGGGATGCGAGGCCGGCCGGCACGAAGCCGCCGCGCCCGCCGCTCGAGCTCGGCCCGTTCTCTTTCCTCGGTCGCCGCGATGGCGGCGGCGCTGACCTGTGCGCCGCGCACCACGTCGTCGTTGATGACGCGAATGCCGTCCTCTCCAACGGCGCCCATGCCAAGTTCCGGCTGGAACGGCACCCCCAGCTTGCGGACGATGAGGACGTCAAGTGGTGCATTCAGGGCCTTCGCCACTTCGAACGCGACCGGAACGCCGCCGCGGGGCAGCCCGGCAACCACAGGGTTCTCGCCGCGCAGTGGGCGAAGTTGCTCGGCGAGACGGCGCCCCGCGTCCACCCGGTTGATGAACGGCACATCCGCCTCCCTCCTACGGGCCGCGGTGCGGGGTGTGTGCCTAACACAAGCCCCGGGCTACGGCCCGGTGGCCAGCCCACCGCCCGTGCTCACTCCCGCAGCGCGCTACGCTGAGCCCGGTAGTGGTCTCGCCAGATCAGCCGGTAGATACCCAGGTAGCGCGGTAGCGACCGGAGCCCGGGTATGAACGGGACCAGGACCAAGACGAGGCTGAGCAGAGCCATCAGCCACCAGACCCAGGCATCCGCGTTGTCCGATGTGCTGAACGGCTTGATCTGGTACCAGAACGTGTACAGCCACAGCCAAGCCTGGCCCGGGAAGTTCCCGGTCTCGTTCATCATCCCCCACTGCTCGCCCGCCAGATGCTGAGCACTGGCCCGGTCTTCCAGGTAGCTGCTGTCGGCCAGGAGAAGCACGGATCTGGTGTAGTCGGTCTGGTAGAAACCGCCCTGGGACATCAGTGCACCGTCCAGCGCGCTTGACCGCGCCAGGTCGAGCAGCCGGCCCGCGAGGACCGGGACCGGTCCATAGTCGCCAGGCTTGACGGAGCTCGGGTTGCCGTCCGGGGCCTTAGCCAGGGCATCGGAGTAATCGCTCGCCCACTTCTGCTGCTGGCTGGCGGGCGCCGCCTGGTACGTGGCGAGCGCGCTGGCAAGTGCCGGGTCGTGGGGCGCGGAGGCGAGCGGACGCAGCACGAAGTCCTGCGCCGCGTTGACCGGTATGGTGACTCCTACCCACTGCTGCAGCTTGATCGGACCGAGCGTCTGGCTGGCGCCGGAGGTGTTGTTGTAGGGCGGGCCATACCCGGCGGTCCCGCTCGTGCCCGCGAGCTCGGTGACCGCGGTCGCCACGAAGTCGTTCGGATCGGCTTTTGCCCACTGCGCCAGCGTGATCGGTTTCACGTCAGGCGAGGAGAACAGCGCCGAGAGCGCCACAGTGAGCAGCGACACCACGACAAACGCGATCACGAACTCCTTGACCAGGTCATACCGGCGCAATGGCTCGCGGGCCGCGACGGTACTTTCCTCCGGGTGCCTGATGCCGGTCATTGCGACACCTCCGCGGAGCCGTTCGGGTCAATGGGATTGTCCGTCGGCCCGCCGGCGCGGACGGGAAGCGTTCGTTTTTGCCGCAGGGGGTACGGCGGCACGACGCCGCGGCGGCGGACAAGCAGGATGTGCCAGATCGTCAGCACGCCGAGGACGAGGGGCAGCAGCACGATGTGCCAGAGCAGCATCTGGCCGAAATCCGTGACGTTGAAATAGGCGCCGATTCCGACCGAGTTCAGCCCGTCCTTGGCCTCGCCGGCGATCCACTGGGAGTCGAAGTTCAGCTGGACCAGGTAACCGGTGAATGCGGTGCCGATAGACGCGAGGAAGGCGACCGCGCCGGTGATCCAGGTCAGCGCTCGGCGGCCACGCCAGGCGGCCATGAAGAACTTGCCCCACAGGTGAATCACCATGAAGGCCATGAACAGCTCCACGCTCCACAGGTGCAGGCTGTTGACGAAGAGCCCGGTGGCGGAGAAGTGCCACCACGATGGGCCTTTGAGAGCCAAGATCGCGCCCGAGATCAGCACGACGAGCAGGGCGGACAGGGTGAGGACGCCGAACACGTAGATCCAGGAGGCGACGTAGGCCGGTTGCTCGTCAGGGAGCAGGCGCTCTGGGGGGTAAGAGCGTAACGCCCACCCGCGCAGCCCCGCCGTCCAGCCGCGTCCGGTGGCCGGCTCCGCGGAGTGACTGCTCATCGTTATCGCCTCCCTTTGGGGAATGGCAACAGCAGGGCGGCCACGAAAACGACGATCATGGCGATCACCACCAGGAGGTTGGCGAGCGATATCTGGATCACTCCCCAATGCAGGTAGTGGCCAGGATGGTTGAGGTTCACCGGCGGCGCGGATATCGCCCGGCCCAGCGCGTCAAGTCGGAGCATTTTCCTACCTTGCTTGGTGGAAGGGAGCCAAACTAGGGCTGTTCACAGTTTCTCGGAATATTCCTCGGCCGTCATTGGTATCGGCACAGCGCATGTGTCACGCGTCGGCGGGACCTTGGTTCTCGCACCTCTTGCCCGGGGGGCAGAGCCCGGGGCGAACCAGGGTCGTTCGCCGTCGTCGGCCCGGACGAACGGCCATGCCTCCGCGATCCGCAGGAGGATGAGCTGCAAGCACGGGGATGTGAGGAGCGCGCGATGGGAGCGGCGAGCGGCGACACCAGGGAACGGCCGCAGCTGATCACGGTCGCGGCGCTGGCCGAGTTGCATGCCGCCCTGCGGAGCGTGGGTTATCGGGTGATCGGGCCCACGGTGCGAGATGGCGCGATCGTTCTGGCCGAACTGTCCTCAGCCGCCGACCTGCCGTACGGCTGGGGCGTAACGCTGGAACCTGGTGGCTACCGGCTGCGGCGGCGCAGCGATGGCGCGGCCTTTGGCCACGCCGCCGGGGCCGCAGTCCTGGAAACCGTTTCTGCACCCGCCCCGGTCAAAGCGGTGGTCTGCCAAGCGCGATGGCGCACTTTTCGAGCCGCGGCCGGCCGATGAGGACGTGCCGCGGTACGCGTTTCTCGGTGTGCGACCGTGCGATCTCCGCGCGATCTTCATCCAGGACCGCGTGCTCGGCAACGGGATGAACGCGGGCAGCGCATACGCCAAGCGGCGGTCCATGGCGTTCATCATCGCGGTGAATTGCACCGAGCCAGGGGAGACCTGCTTTTGCGGCTCCATGGGCACCGGCCCCGCCTCGGGGCCAGGCTTCGACCTCGCTCTGACCGAGCTGACCGGGCCGGAAAGTGCGGGCCACAAGCTCGGCACCTGGCATGACCAATTCGGCTCCTCAGGATGCGGCTGCGGCCGCTGTATCGTCTGGTGCCCGGTGGGAATTGACATCACCGAGGAGGTCACGGCCCTGCGGGCCGAGGCAGTTGGCCTGGAGACCGGGTAGCTGGCCTGGAGACCGGGGTAGCTGGCAGGCAGCGGGGCGAGGCAGCTGGCAGCAAGCGGGCCAAGCCAGACGGCGGAGCGGAGGACGGACAATGAGACACACAAACTCGCCGCCGCTCAGGACGCATCCGTTCGTGCGCGGCATGTCAGATCAGCAGATCTTCCAGCTAAGTGAGGTCACGCGGTACGTACAGGTGGCAGCGCGGCGCCGGCTCTTCGACGAGGGTGGCACGGCCGATCGCTTCTGGCTCGTCGAGGCGGGGCATGTGGCCCTCGACCTGCACGTGCCCGGGCATGGCCCGGTCATCATCGAGACGTTGGGCCGTGGCGACGTGATCGGCTGATCGTGGCTGTTTCCGCCCTACGAATGGCTGCTCGGCGCGATCACCATCCAGCCGACGCAGGCGTTTGAGGTGGATGGCCGCGCGGTGCGGGTGATGTGCGACGCGGATCCAATTCTCGGCCACGAGCTCACTCGCAGGTTCATTGCCGTGGTCGTGCACCGCCTACAGGCCACCCGGATCAGGTTGCTTGACATTTACGGTCGGCCCGGGGTGGCGCGATGACCACAGCGATGGTTCCTGCGCGCTACCGGGTCGCCTCGCGGCATGCGGAAAACCCGCGACACGGGACCTTTGCGCTCCAGCCAGTGGACAAGCCCATAGTCACCTGTCGGCCGGGTCAGTTCACCATGCTGTATGCCTTCGGGGTCGGCGAGGTGCCCGTCTCTGTCAGCGGTATTGGCAGTGCGACCCCTCGCCCAGACGGTGCGCGCCGTGGGTGCCGTCCTTATGCATTGTGCACCGCCGAGCCCGGTCACGTGGTTGGCGTGCGCGGTCCGTACGGAACGGATTGGGGCCTGCACGCTGCGGCGGGGCGGGACGTCGTGGTCGTCGCGGGAGGCATCGGGTTGGCACCTTTGCGGCCGGTGCGCTGGCGGCGCTGGCCCAGCGGGAGTGGTTCGGCAGGATCGTGCTGCTGGCCGGTGCCCGGTCACCCGCTGATCTGATCTTCGCTAGCGAGCTGACGCTCTGGCGCAGGCGTGGTGTGGATGTGCAGGCCACTATCGATCAGCCGGTGCGGGAATGGAACGGCCACGTTGGGTTCGTGAGCCAACTGATTGGGCGTGCGGATTTCAATCCGTCCCGCGCGACGGCGTTTGTGTGCGGGCCGGAGGTGATGATGAGGTTGTCGGCCAAGGCGCTCATGTCGCGGGGGATGGCGCCGCACGACATCAGGCTGTCGCTGGAGCGCAACATACGCTGTGGTATCGGCCTGTGTGGCCACTGCCAGTTCGGACCGCTTCTGTTGTGCCGGGACGGCCTGTCGTCAGTTACGCACGAGCCGAGCTGGCCGGCCGGAAACCACAGATACCTGCGCACAGTGTTTGCTACTAGTGCAAGGCGCGGGGCACCGTGTGCATCATGGTCGCGCATGGCACGCCGTGCCTCGGCCCAGTGACCCAGGCAGGCTGTGGCGCGATCTGCCCCGCATTTGACCGCGGTTGCTACGGTTAGTTCGGCTCTCTTGGTGGCCAGGCGGCCACTGATACCGGCCCGCTGATTGCCCGGCTGCGCGGCCTGGGCATGACCGACGCGAGCGTGAAGCGGGTTTTCTCGACCTTCAATGCGGCGGCACCCGCGTTCGCGGCGGCCACACGGGATGTTTCCGAGCCGGACGGGTCCGAGGAACGCCACGGGCGGAACTAGGCGGCCCGCGGTCCGCGGCGTGACCGCCCGCACGCCAGATGCGGGTTCGCCGCGCGGCAGCCGTTAAGGCAATGCTCAGCAAAAAGCTGGCCGGGTGCGTGCGCCCGGTCCTGCAGGGTCCGTTGCCCGTTGTGACATTCGTCCCTGCGCCGCGAGCCGTTTGCCCGATGCGTGCGAAGATCGGGCGCTGATGTGCTGTACATGGCGGCAACGGAGGAGCGATCGCCATGAACAGCACTGTTAAAGATGTGATGACCCGGACCGTGGTTGCTGTACATGAAACCGCCGACTACAAGGACATCGTCACCGTCATGCGGCGTCGCCGCGTTAGTGCGTTCCCGGTTGTGGATTCGGCCGGCCACGTGCTCGGTGTGGTGTCCGAGGCCGATCTGCTGCTCAAGGAGGCGGCACCGGTGGGTTCGTCAGCAGCATCTGTGCGGCCGTGGGCCGGGCGGCGCCGCAGGGAGCAGGTCAAGGCCGCTGGTGTGACCGCCGGTGAGCTCATGAGCAAGCCCGCCGTGACGATCAACCGGGATGCGCCTGTCGCCGAAGCGGCCAGGCTGATGTATGAGCGCCGGGTAAAGCGGCTGCCGGTGGTGGACGACATGGACCGGCTGGTAGGGATCGTGAGCCGTGTCGATGTGCTGAGCGTTTTCGCCCGGCCCGACGACCAGATCCGCGACGAGGTGGTCAAGAAGATCCTCGTTGATGAGTTCGCGCTTGAGCCCAACGCGTTCGATGTCATCGTGACGTCGGGCATTGTGACGATAACGGGGCAGGTCGAGCGCGATGCCGTCGCTTCTCACCTGATCGAGGCGGTCAGGCACGTCGAGGGTGTGGTTGATGTGCGTGACCGAGTGAGCTACCCCCCGGACGGCGTCCCCAAGATCGCCGGTCTGCTCTGAAACCCAGGCGCGTGAGCAAATTCTCGCCCGATTGCGGTCGGCGGACCGCTGGAGCCTGGTGCGAATTGCCATGATCCCTTGTATCGGAGAGTTCTCAGTACATTTGACTGAGAACTCTCCGATGTAGCGGATCATGGGGTGACACTCAGCCCACAACCCCCGCCGACCGGACATCGGCGGGGGTTGTGGGGCCCATGCAGGCTGTCTCGTGCTGGGCGGTCAGGCTGCTTGCGGTTCTACGTGCTTGCCTAGCTCCGGGAAGGCCTCCGCCGAGGCGGGCGTCCGGCGCAGGTGGGCGACACCGAAGGCCGCGAGGATCAGCATCAGCGTAGCCCCGGCGAAGGCAACGATCGCCGCGATCAGCGCGATCTGCCCCATCTTCCAGAAGGCGTACGCGTTGAGCAGCAGGCCCCGCAGAGTGGTGCCACGGAACATGGTCTGCACCTGGTCGGCCAGCTTGGTGTTGTTGGGCTGGGCCAGAGACTGAGCCGACAGCTCCGCGTAGGTCTTTCCGCCGGCAATCTTCTGCAAATGGACCGCGATGAAGTGATCCGCGTAAACCGCTGCCTGCTGTCCATTCGCCAGCTGCTGGCCCGCGTAGGCCGACACTGCGGCCCGGTCGGGGGCCGGAAGTGAGGTCAATGACTCGCTACCCTTGGCCGGGAAGTGGATCTTCTGCGCCACGAGCTGGTTGTGCACCTGGTTATTGGTGAATGTGTATCCCCAGGTGAGTAGGGCACCGGCGATCAGTAGGACGACCGCCAAGCCTAGCCCTGCCACCGTAAGCAGGGCGTCGAACGTGGTGCGGCGCATTGTACGCCTCCTATGTCGGTTCAGACCATCTTGATATGGTCTGTTATTCACTTCCCTCAGTGTCGCCATTTCGCGCCGTGGGTGTAAGGGTCCATTTTCCCTGTTAAGGAACGCTGAACGGCCCACCTTGGGAGGCTGGACGTCCGAGCCTAGTAAGGTCGCATGGCCTAGTTTGGCAGGACCTTCGTCACACCGAAATTGCCGCCACTAACTGCCTGAGGTTCGCGCCAAAATGCTCGCAGCAATGGCCGGTGCCGATCTTCCCCAGCTCACCGTTCAGAGCTAGCGATGGGGGTCCCGCGCTCGCTTGTCAAGCGTGGCTTGCGGCCCTTACCGGAATCTGCCGGCCAGCCACGTTCGCCTTCTGCTTGAGCCCGATCGTGATCTCCAGGATTCCTTTATCATAGGTTGCCTTGATGTCATCCTCGTTGGCCCCCGGGGGCAGCTGAATGTGGCGGGAGAAAACGCCGTAGTGGAATTCAGAGCAGTGTCTCGTCTCGGTTTCATCGTGCCGTTCGGCGTGGATTGTCAGGATGCCCTTGGAGAGGGTGACCTCGAGCTGCGTTGCCGGATCAATTCCTGGCAGCTCGGCGCACCACATAGTGGCCCTCGCCGACGTAGTGTTCGAGCCGCATGGGCTGTGCCACGAAGGGCGGCAGCATGGAGAACGGCGAGCCAAGCCAATCAAACAGACCTTGGAACAATCCGCTGGTCTGGATGCGCGCCAGTGCGCTCATGGATCTCACCTTCTCTCTCGCGGTTCCTGCATCGACCGGATCGCGAACAGGTTGTGGCTAACTGCGCCTGCTCCATTGCCGTTCGATCGATACCCAGGCCGTCTCCCATTCGCGTAGCCTTCGGTGCTCGAGCACGACGCTCGCCACCACAGCCGTGGTGAGCAGCAACAGCGCGATCCCGAGAGGCGCGAATACCGCTGCCGCGACCACCCGGCTGTTGATCTGACCTCGGCTGAGCGGGGTGCCCATCGCGTGGCCAGTGCTGTCGACCCAGACCCGCACGGTGCTGCCTGCCGGTTTGTCTGCGCTGACGGGAATCTCACCCGTATGAGCAGAGCCGCCCGGTGCCGTCCACCGCGCTCTTACCCACGCGGTCAGCGCTGACCCATAGACCACGTAGGGGTCTGGTTGTGCGCTCTGCAGCAGGACGGCGGGAACCCGCTGCCAGGTTTGCTGTGCCTGCCATACGCGCTGGCCCGCGGCGCGCTCCAGGTGGCTGCCAAGGATTGCCGAGAGTGGCGCACCGATGAGGAAGGCCGCGAGCAACCCGGCCATGATGCAGGTGTGAGCGTGGTCGATCCGACGGCGAAGCGGGTTGCGGTCCAGCCCGAGCCGACGGGCAAGCCTTGCCCACCTCGTGGTGGCCGGTTCCGTGGCAATCATCGTTACCCCCGTCCGCGTGCATACTCACGACGAGGATGTCCGTGATCAGCACTAGGATGGCGATGACGGGTCGGATGCATCCCGACCGGGATCCCCGTTACGCGGCCAAGCCGCAGGCTTTGTTTCACCAGGTGCCCTCCCGCTTGGGCCGCGAAGTCCTCAATGTTCACGGTCCGCCGGGCAGGGGGTCTCCGTTAGGGACATTAACCCATATCCGGGGGACTAGGAGCCTGTTTGAGGTGTGCCCGGGTGCGTCCCTCCGGCCTTCACTAGCTGAGCGGCGGCACAGGGAAGCGGTCGTCAGTGCCACAGCTAAGGTGCTCGGAAACCCGGACGACGCCTTCCACCTGCTGGACCGCTTGGACTAGACGTGGCACCGCCGAGGTCCGCTGAACATGGCCGTTCAGCGTCACAACGCCGGCCTGGGTGGTGACCGTCACGTCCGGTGCGGCTGAGGCGAACTCGCCGCGGAGGAGTTCTCTTCTGATTTCCTCCTGGATCTCGTCGTCACGCCGCAGGTAAGCATCCAGGGTGTCAGACCGTGTGATGAGGCCGACCAGGACGCCGGTCGTCGGCTGGATAACCGGTAGCTGGGCAATTGCATGCCGCCGCATCACCCTGCGCCGCCTCAATGACCGTGGTCTGTGGGAAAGCTGTGATTGGCGGTGCCGACATCACCTCGGCGGCTACCGCGCCGGTGGCCTTCTTGCGGTCGCGACCCCGGTAGGGATCGTGAGCCCGCGGGCCGTACCCTTGCGGGTCCGTTTCCTTGATGATCAGGTCCGCGGCAGTAACGATGCCCAAGGGTCTGCGCGCCTGATCGATCACCACGACCGCATCCGTTTGCCTGTTCCTGAGCAGAGCGACGAGGTGCTTGAACGGCGCCGCGGGGTGGGTCACCGGAACATCGGTGCTCATCACGTCCCGCGCCAGGGTCTTGTGCATTGCCCAAAGCTCCTTTCCCGTATCACCTCGTCTCACCGTGGGCGCAGCTGATCCGCGCGCCCAGAGTCAAAAGGCCCATCTTGCAGGCCAAGGCCGTCGCACAGGGCGCTGCCGCTTCACCCACCCCGCCAGTCACTGCCAGGGCCAGGGCTCGGAAGCGTCCCACGGGTCCAAGGTCCCCCATGGAGAGGCCGTAATGCCGTGGCACCGGGTACCGCCACTAGGCGCAACATCGAGCAGGACGAGACGACTGCGGAGGGCGTCATGCAGGTACGAGATGTAATGTCGACACCGACGGTCGTCGTTCCCGCGATGACCCCGGTGCGTGAAGCCGCACAGCACCTTGACTACTCGGGCGTTGGGTGCCTGATCATTACCGACGGCCTGCGCGTCGCCGGAATCGTGACCGACCGCGATCTAACTCTGCGGGTGCTCGCGCGGGGGCTGCCGGGGACGACGCCGGTAGGGCAGGTTATGTCAGCCCCGCCAATTACCATCGGGCCCTGTGATGATCTCGAGCTGATCGTCGGTATTTTCCGGAAATACGCGATCCGTCGGCTGCCCGTAGTCGAGGAAGGAGAGGTCGTCGGCATGATCACAGTGGACGACCTGCTGCTTCACTCGCATCAGATTCTAGGAGACCTGCTTGGCCCGGTCGCTGCCGAGATTCTCGAGCCGCAGCACCCGGCCCCATTGCTCGCCTAACCCTGCCCCAGCACCAAGCCCCAGCAGCCGGCCCCAGCACCCGGTGTCCCGTCAAGCACAAATCGGTGGTGCCGCCCCGGTTGCGGCGGGTCCGCCCGCACGGCATCCACGACGATCGCGAGCGAAGCATTCGACCACGCCTCGATGAGCCTGGCCGGATTACCATCGCTCATCACCAGTTCAACGCCGCCGGGCAGCTGCCCGTTTAGCCGCTGAATCACTGCTGGTCCGACGTTGTCATCGCGGCTTGCCTACCTGACCGGGCCACAGGCAGGCTACTCACTCAATTCGGGCAAGTTGTCTCCGCTGGCCAGCCAGGCGGCGCGGGCGGCGGGCTCGGACCCACCTCGGACAATCCGTTCCGCAGTGTGATCGTGCGCGCGGTCGAGATCGTTTACGCGATGGAAGAGTCGCTGCGGATCATCGAGGCGTACCAGCAGCCGCGCACCTTCGCCCTCGACCCGTGACAGCGCCCCAATTGACAGCGTGCGCTCTTCCTTGTGCGTCACATCCGTAGGCTACTCGGAGCGGATTACAGCGACGGGACACGGTGCGTGATCGACCATCGCCTGGCCCACGGAGCCAAGCAGCATGCCGGGAAACCCGCCAAGTCCCCGAGCGCCGACGACGAGGAGGGCAGCACGCTCGGCGGCCGCGAGCAGAGCTGTGCGAGGCGGTTCGGTGGCGAGGGACGAAGTGAACGTCACGTCTGGATACTTTTCCCGCCACCGGCTCGTGACAAGTTCAGTGCGCACCTCGGCGCCACGGCGCATCTGCGTGATGTCCAGAAAGTTGGCCATCTCGGTGCTGGTGTGCATCGTTGACGCCACGGACGCCAGGGGTTCCCACCAGCTCGTCACCACCGTCAGCGGCATGCCGTGCAGGGACGCCTCCTCGAACGCGAAGCCAACCGCGCTTTCTGACCACGCCGAGCCGTCCACGCCAACCACAATGCCGTGGCCGCGCCAGCTCCCGTCGCCCCGCACCACCTCGACCGGGCACTTGGCGTGCATGGTCAGCTGCGAGCTCACCGAGCCGAGCCCCAGCCACGCGCAGCTGCCCGCGCCGCGGGCTCCTACGACGAGCAACTCGGCGCCCTCGGCGGCATAGACCAGCGCGGGAGCAGCAGGTCCGGCGAGCAGTCGGCTCGCGATCGGGATGCCGGGACCCTGGCAGCCCGCCACCGCCACGCCGCGCGCCAGAATGCGCTTGGCGGAATTTCTGGCGGGCTCTACTTCGGTCGGCGTCACCGGGTGGACAGGTACCTCCCACGCGTGGCAGACGGTGAGGGGTACACCGCGGATCCTTGCTTCACGGACGGCCCACTCCACCGCCCGCGAGCTGGCAGCCGAGCCGTCGAAGCCGACAACCACACCGGGTCCGAGCATTTCGATCACCTCCGTCATGGCACCGCGGGTCAGCGAACGCAGAATGGCAGACCTCCGTCACGCGCCATCGGCCTTTAGCTCGGGGGCGACCTCCGAGACTGGGCGACGTGGGCTGGCCTGCGCGGCCCTGCTGTAGCCGAGCCGCAGCACCATCTGCGGATGCTCGATATCGGAAGCGGGATCTCTGACCAGCCACGCGTCGGCGGTCTCCAGTGCTTGGGTCAGCGCCCCAACAGCGAGCCCCCGAGCGGTGGCGAGCAGCAGCACACGCTGCAGGGCTTGCCCGGCACGCAGCCAGTCGGCGCGGTCGCCGAAGCGGGTGGAAAGCACCGTCAGCTGCGGCGATCCCTCAAACCGGGCATACCGTACCAGTCCCGGGGAGCGGCCGAGGGTGAAGTCGCGCAGCGGGAGTGAGCCGTCGGCGACTCGCGGGCCGCACGCGGTGTCCGGTATCCCGTCGCGGTCTCGCTGGCCGCCGACCCACGCTGCGAGCTCGGACCGGTATGCGGGATCCCGCCGCTGCGCAAGATCCGCTTTAGCGGTGAGTTCGAGCACCCGCTGGGTGGCTGCGGCGCCGAGGACGTGCAGTGTCGCACCTTCGACCCTCGCTGCTTCCGCGAGTTCGCCGAGAATATCCGCTGGCACCTGCCGGTCGCTAAACGGATAGCGGTTTGTGTGCCGCTTGCCGATCATGGTGTACAGCTCGTGCTCGCCCTCCCGCGCGCGATACCTCCCCGCCACCCTGACGGTGGCGAGAAGCAACGGCTCATGCGGGCGCGGAAGCAGCCGCACAATGGGTTCCCTGGCCGAGGCGGCCACGGCTAGACGCAGGTTGAACAGGGCGGCTCCGCATGCGATATGCACAGTGCGGCCTTCCGGATCGGCATGGCGCAGCATCCGTGACGGATCAGCGTAGACCCCGATCGTTTGATCTTCTTCGTGGTAGCGGAACCGCCACGGCTGGGTGTTGTGCATAGAAGGCGCCGCCACGGCAGACTCGACGAAGCGCCGAACCATCTCCCGGGTCGGTGCCGCCGACCGGGCGGCTGGTTGGCTACTTCCTGCCGTTCGTGCCGTCATGCCCGCAGGATTTCCAGCACGGCCAACCACGGCTAGGGGCATTAGTCCCGGTAATGGAGGATATTGGGCGTCACGAAAATGGCGAGATCAGGCACCAGGCCACGCCGCACCTTGGGCAGCGGGAGGCACCGGGCCAACATCGTGGCGCCTTGATGCGTTACGGTCGGTTACGGGTTACCGTGAGGATCACGGCACCGCGATGGGTTCGGGGTGGCTGTGGTGATGGAGGAGCGGCCGGTGGATCCTACGGACACCCATCCAGTGCTGCCGCATTTGCGCCTCGATGACCTGCTCGCCGAGGTGCAAATACGTCTGCAGGCGGTCCTCGCGGCGCGTGACCGAATGCATGGCCTACTTGAGGCGGTCGTCGCGGTAGGGGGGCACCTTGACGTGGAAATGGTGCTCCAGAAGATCGTCGAGGCGGCGGTCAACCTTGTGGATGCGCGGTATGGTGCGCTCGGCGTGATCGGTGAGGACCAGGAGCTAATCGAATTCGTCCCCGTGGGCGTCGGCGAGGCGGAGATCGCCGCTATCCACCACTGGCCGGAGGGGCGAGGGCTTCTCGGGCTCCTCATCCGCGAGCCGCGGCCCCTGCGGCTCGCCGATATATCGAAGCATCAGGCCTCGTACGGTTTCCCGCCTGGCCATCCGCCGATGCGCAGCTTCCTGGGCGCTCCCATCCGGGTCAGGGACGACGTCTTCGGCAACATCTACCTCACAGAGAAAAAGGGCGGCGGTGAGTTCGACGAGGACGACGAGGCCGTTCTTATCGCACTCGCCGCGGCGGCGGGTGTGGCGGTGGAAAACGCGCGGCTGTACGACGAGGCACGGCGTCAGCAGCGTTGGCTACGCGCCAGCGGTGAGGTGACCTCGCGGCTGCTGTCGGGCACCGAGCCGGACGAGGTGCTCAGCCTGATCGCCGAGCTGGCCCGCGAACTGTCCGGCGCGGATCTCGTCGTGCTCGCCTTGCCAGAAAGGGATGGGCGCGCCCTCGTGATCGAGTACGCGACGGGTGACGGCGCCGATGGAGCGATTGGCTTGGTCCTGCCGCGGGAAGAATCGCTGTCCGGCCACGTGATGGCGACGGGGGAGCCGGTGAGCCTGGCCGATTTCGGCCGTGACAACCGGACTGCGCGCGAGGGCCGCGAGGAGCTGAATCTCGGCCCCGCCGTTGTCGTCCCGCTTGGCACCGCGGGAAACGTGCGCGGCGTGCTGACCGCGGGCCGTGCACCTGGACGGCAGCCCTTTGCCCCAGCGGCAGCGGAGATGGTGGCCACGTTCGCCGCGCAGGCGGCGGTGGCCGTGGAGCTTGCCGAGCACCGCAAGGAGTCCGAGCGGCTATCGGTGTTCGAAGATCGGGACCGGATAGCTCGCGATCTGCACGACCTGGTAATTCAGCGGCTCTATGCGACCGGTATGTCGCTGGAGGGCGCGATGCCATTGATCGCCAGGCCAGAGGTCGCTACCCGGTTGCGCACAGCGGTGGATGCGATGGATGAGACCATCAAGGACATCCGAGCCACCATCTTTGCCCTCCAGGCGCGCACGTCTGACAAGCCACCCAGCACCCGGGCCCGGATTCTGGCGGTGGCCGACGAAATGTCCGGGCCGCTCGGCTTCGCCCCGTCGCTGCGGCTCTCCGGGCCGCTGGACGATGTGATCACCCGCGAACTTGCCGAGCAACTGCTCAACGCGTTGCGTGAGGCGCTGTCGAACGCTGCCCGACATGCCAAGGCCGGCCGGGTCGACGTGACTATCGAAGCGAGCGGCGGCAACGGTGCTGGGGGGCACGTTGTGCTGCGCGTGCGTGACGATGGTGTCGGGATCGGCGGAAGCGTTCGACGGAGCGGTCTGCGTAACCTGTCCGAACGTGCACAGCAGTTCGGCGGCGCAATGCAGGTCGAGCCGACCGCCGGCGGAGGCACTGAGCTCGAATGGCGGGTGCCGCTGCCGGATATGTCGATCTCCGCGGACGACCAGATGCGCGCACGATGAGCGGGTCCGCGGGGGGATCCTGGGGTCGCGGCCGTTACTCCGTCTCGGCAGCGCCGGGCTGTTCGCGCAACCTCGCCGCATAAGCGGCGGCTTGGGTGCGCCGCTGCATACCCAGCTTGGCGAACAGAGAAGATACGTAGTTCTTGACGGTCTTCTCGGCGAGGAACATGCGCTCACCGATCTGGCGGTTGGTCAAGCCTTCGCCGATCAGCTCGAGAATCCGCCGTTCCTGCCCGGACAGCCCGGCGAGCGGATCGGGATGCTGTGCGTGGCTGCGGAGCCTCTCCATGACCTGGCTGGCCGCACGAGGATCGAGCATGGACTGGCCGGACGCAACCGTGCGCACGGCGCCGACTAGGTCGGTGCCGCGGATCTGCTTCAGCACATACCCTGCGGCGCCGGCCATGATCGCGTCGAACAGGGCGTCGTCGTCGGTGAAGGACGTAAGCATCAGGCAGGCCACTTCGGGCATGCGTGAGCGAATCTCACGGCAGACGGTAACGCCGTCGCCGTCCGGCAGTCGCACGTCGAGAACCGCCACGTCGGGCTGCAACGCCGGGATGCGCGCCAGCGCGGACGCGGCGGTTCCGGCCTCACCGATCACGGTGATATCGGCCTCTGTTTCCAACAAATCCCGGACGCCCCGCCGGACGACCTCGTGGTCGTCAAGCAGGAATACGCGGATCTTGCCCTTGTGTTCCGCTGCGCTAGCCACGGGATCAGCCTAACCATCAATGGCCCCTTGAGCCTAAGAGCCAGTTTGAGAGCCCCGATCCGGCTCGCGTCGCGCCGGAGGCGCGCACGGCAAACAGGGTCCCGCATCCCAGCCGGCAGCGTTGCCGCCCTCGACGTGCCTTCCAGGCACGCCTTCGGGCTGCGGCCTGGCCAGCCGGGCGCGGATGACCCGCTCTACGTCGTGCCGCAGGCGCGCAGACGAGCACAGCGAACCGGGTTCTCAAACAGGCTCTAAGACATATTACGGACCATTGTCCCACGTTGGCGGGTCGGACGTCCTTCCAGCGTGGGAGCTGCGGCCCTGGTGGTACCGCCGAGTGAGCCTAGCGTTTCAAATGGCAACATATCAAAGGAGCATGTCATGTCTAGAATTGTTGTCGGTGTCGATGGCTCCGACCATGCACATCGTGCGCTCGAGTGGGCCATGTACGAGGCCGGCTTGCGTAATGCACCGTTGACAGTCGTCACGGTGTTCCAGATCGCGAAGGACCATTGGGGCCTCGCCGATCTCCACTACCCGCAGGATGAGCCAGCCCGGCAGCGGGCTGGAGAGGCGGCGCAGCAGGCAGCGGACAAGGTAGCCGCACAGCTCAACGGCCCGAAGCCGCCAGCAGTGCTGGTGAAGGCGGTCAGCGGTGTTCCCGCGGAGGTGCTTATCAACGAATCCAAGGATGCTGACCTGCTGGTGGTCGGCACCCGCGGCGGCGGGTTTGAGGAAATTATGCTGGGCTCGGTGAGCAGGAAGGTCGCCCACCACGCCGCGTGCCCGGTGGTGATCATCAGGTAAGCGGTCGCCACGCCTGCGAGGGCCACCCGCTGAGCCGTGAGCCTCCTCCAAGGCCCGCCCTCCAAGGCCCGCCCTCCAAGGCCCGCCCTCCCATTGGGGGCGTTGCCCTACTGCCAATTTTGGCGGGTTGTCAAGAGGTATGAAAGGGGTGGATGGGATTCTGGGGATAACTTCAGGGAGGCCCGATGCCCGACCCGCTTAACGCGAGTACCTACTTGGTCGACCGGCACGTCTCGGAGGGCCGCGGCGAGCGGATCGCGGTCACCGGCCCGGCAGGCACCTTGACCTACGCCGGGCTGGCGGCTCGGGTGCGGCATGTCGCCGCTGGGCTGCGCGAGTTCGGGGTCAGGCCCGAGGAACGGGTGGTCATGGTCGCGTCCGACAGCCCAGACCTGCTCGCGATGATTCTGGCGGTCATGCGGATCGGCGCGGTCGCTGTCCCGGTTAACACCATGCTGACGGGCGGCGAACTCGCGGAATTGCTGCACGACGCGCGTGCCCGCATCTTCTTTGTATCCGGCGAGTTCGCCGCTGCGTCGGCGCAAGCCGCTGCCGCGGCGCCCGAGGTGCGCGACGTAGTGCTCGGGGATGTTCCAGCTGGCCTGCCCAATGTGCCGTCGGGCGGCGAGCCACCCACGTTCCCGCCACGGATCCGCGTCACACGGCTGGCCGAGATGACGGCCAGCGGCAGCCGTTATGGAGACCATTCGCCGTACCCGACCTGGGCGGACTCGCCCGCGCTTTGGCTGTACACCTCGGGCACCACCGGCCAGGCCAAGGGAGCCATTCACCGGCACGCCAATATCCGTTACGTCGCGCAAGCCTATCCGCGCGACGTGCTCGACATTACTGCCAATGACCGCTGTTACTCGGTCGCCAAGCTGTTTTTCGCCTACGGGCTCGGCAACTCGGCGTTCTTCCCCCTCGCGGCCGGGGCGACCACGATCCTGGATCCCGCGCGGCCAACCCCTCAGCTTGTGGCCGAGCGGGTCAGCGAATACCGGCCCACGCTGCTGTTCGCGGTGCCCTCGTTCTACTCGGCGCTGCTCGCCGCGCAGCTGCCGCCCGGTACTTTTGCGCCGCCTTCGGGTCCTGTTCGGCTCGCGGTGTCGGCCGGCGAGACCCTGCCCGCTGGCATCTACCGGCGTTTTCGCGATCAGTTCGGTGTGGAGATCCTTGACGGTATCGGCTCAACTGAGGCGTTGCATATCTTCATCTCGAACCGCGCCGGACTCGTCCAGCCAGGCACCTCGGGCACGCCGGTGACCGGCTACGAGGCGGCCATCCGGGACGAGGAGGGTCGGGAGGTGCCCGACGGCGCGCCGGGCGATCTGTACCTGAAGGCGCCATCAGCCGCGCTCGGGTACTGGTGCCGTACGGAGGTCACCCGCAAGGTGTTCCAGGGCGAATGGCTGCGGACCGGCGACGTGTACGAGCGGTCGCCCGACGGCTTCTACACCTGCCTGGGCAGGACCACTGACATGATCAAGGCAGGTGGCATCTGGGTATCACCTTCCGAGGTGGAAGGGCGGTTGCTTGAACATCCTGGTGTCGCCCAGGCGGCAGTGGTCGGGCTGTCCGACGCCGAGGGCCTTGAGCTGCCGGTCGCCTGTGTTGTCCGCGCACCGGGAACGCCCGGCACCACCGCTCCGGAACTCGTCGGGTTCTGCCGGGAAGGGCTGGCCGCATTCAAGCGGCCTCGCACCGTCTTGTTTGTCGAGTCGCTCCCCACGACAGCGACAGGCAAGCTGCGGCGGTTCGCCGTGCGTGAGATCGCGCGAGCTCTGCTTGCCGACCAGGCAGGCACGGGCGTGCAGGTGCCGTAGAGCGCACTCCACCCACAAGTGTGGGGGGGGCGGGTTTTGCGCGGGGGGTTACCGAGTGCCCTTCGCCCACGGGTCGTAATCCACCTCGAGCCGTTCCTGCGGTGGGCGCTGGGCTTGCGGCACATTTTGCAGGTTGAGGCGGACCCGGGTCCAGGTGGAGCTGCGTCCGCGCATGGAGTCGACGAGCACGTCCGCCGGGCCAAGCAGCGGCCACACGTCCGGGTGCCGCGCCTTCCAGCGCTCGAGGCCTGCCATCGCCTCCGCCTTGGTTGCCGCCCTGGCGATTTCGATAAGCGGCATCTTGCTTTTTCGGCGGCCTGTGCCGCCCGTGCCGGTCGTGGCGTTGCTGCCACGGGTGACACCCGCGCCACGAGTGCCCCCGCCACCGGTGGCGCTGCTGCCACGCCCAGCGCCGGACTCGTTACGCCGTCTTGACGGGGCCACCCGCGGTGCCTCGTCGGCCTGTTTCTCGTAGTGGGGCGGCCAGGGCGCATCAGGAAGCCCCGCCGCTTCGTCCCGGGCGGCCAGTTCGAGCAATTGCTCCAGCGACCCCACGGACATGTCAATCCCCTCCCAGGGGTCGCCGATCTCGGCGAACCGCGCGGGCATGGTGTCGATCGTGAACGCGCCGGGCTCGCATCTGGGCACCTCCGTCCAGGTCAACGGCGCGGACACGCGAGCATCTCGAGTTGGGCGGACCGAGTAGGCGGAGGCGACGGTGCGGTCCTTTGCGTTCTGGTTGTAATCGACGAACACGCCGTGGCGCTCTTCCTTCCACCACTTGCTGGTGGCGATTCCCGGTGCCCGGCGTTCGATTTCGCGTGCGAGCGCAACAGCGCTGCGGCGGACATCCGTAAACGACCAGCGGGGCTCGATCCTGCAATAGATGTGGAAACCCCGCGAGCCGGATGTTTTTGGCCACGACGCGAGCCCGAAGTCATCGAGAGCCTCCTTGGCGACCATGGCCACGTCGCGGATCTGGGACCAGCCGATCCCGGGCATGGGATCGAGGTCCACCCTGAGCTCGTCAGGATGATCGAGGTCGTCTGCCTGCACGGGATGCGGGTTCAGGTCGATGCAGCCGAGGTTCACCACCCATGCGAGCTGCGCCGCGTCACCGACCACTACCTCACGGGCGGTCCGCCCGGACGGAAAGCTGAGCTGCACCGTCTCGATCCAGTCCGGGGCGGTTTGGGGTGCACGCTTCTGGAAGAACGCCTCACCCTCGGCACCGTGCACGAAGCGCTTGAGCACCATTGGCCGACCGCGAATGGCACGCAGCGCGCCGTCGGACAGTGCGAGGTAGTAGCTGACAAGGTCGAGCTTGGTGTGACCGTTCTTTGGGAAGACGATCTTGTGTGGGTTCGTGATCGTCACTTCCCGGTCCGCTGCCGTCAGGATCATCTTGGCATCCGCCATGCGGACACGATACGTCGCCACCTTCAAGCGGGTCGCGTCGTGACAGCGCGTGATGGCGGCCGTGGAACCTATGATGGGGGCGATTTTTCAGTCATGTGCGCTGAGAAATCGCGGCCATGAGCGGTTGCGATGGGGTGAACCGGACGGGCATCTCCTTGATCCCGTTGATGAAGTTGGACCGCAGTCGGCGCGGTTGCCCGGCGAGCTCAATGTCGGGCATGCGGTCGGCCAGCGTGGTGAACAATACGCGAAGCTCCAGGGCGGCCAGGTGGCGGCCGAGGCAGAAGTGCGGCCCGCCGCCGCCGAACCCCACATGCGGATTGGGCGAGCGGCCGATGTCAAAGGTGAAGGGATCGGTGAACACCGACTCGTCGCGGTTGGCTGAGCTGTAGAAGACGACGACCTTGTCACCCTCCGCAATCGGCTGGCCGCGGATCGCGGTCGCACGGCGGGCGGTGCGGCGGAAGAGGTTCACCGGGCTCACCCAGCGCACAATCTCCTCCGCAGCGCTCCGGGCCAGGCCCGGATCCGCGGACAGCCGGGCCCATTGGTCGGGATGCTCGAAGAATGTGAGCATTCCGCCGCACGCGGCGTTGCGCGTGGTTTCGTTGCCTGCGACGGTCAACATGAGTACGAACAGGTCGAACTCTTCGGTGGTGAGCACATCGCCACGGTCGTCGGGGCGCAGTAGCTGCGTCACGATGTCATCGCGAGGATCGCCACGGCGCTGCGCCGCGAGCTGGTCCGCGTAGGTGTACACCTCGGCCGCCGCTAGGCTGCCAGCGTCTTCTGCGGTCTGGAACTCGGGATCGTCGTACCCGATCAGCCTGTTCGACAGATCGAACAGGCGGTCACGGTCCTCCGTCGGCGCGCCGATCAGCTCGCAGATCACATAGAGAGGCAACGGCGCCGCGATGTCGCGGACGAAATCGGCCTCGCCGCGGGTCACCACTTCGTCGATCAGTTCGTCGCATATCTCCTGGATGTGCTTCTCCAGCTGATTGATCATCCGCGGGGTGAACCCGCGCTTGACGAAGCTGCGCTGCCGCGTGTGCTGCGGCGGGTCCATGTTCAGCATCATCAGGCGCTGCAGCTCAATCTGGTCTTCGGGGGTCTCGTTGAACAAGGCCAGCCTGCGGTGGGAGGAGAAGATCTCAGGATGCCTGGAAGCGTGTTCCACATCCTCGTGCCTGGTGATGGCCCAGAACCCGGGCCACTCGCCCCCACCCCCGCCGTCACAGTGCCAGAACACCGGCGTGTGCTGCCGCAGCCAGCTCAGCTGATCATGCGGGATTCCGCCACGCTCGTAGGTATTGGGGTCGATGAGGTTGATCGGAGGGGTCATCGCCGCCTGCCTTCCGCGTGGACGCTGGAGGCTGCCTGGAAATGTCTTGCGCCGGGTTCTCCGGGTAGAACATGTTCTTGTTCAAAATAAACCGGACAACCGGGTGGTCGGCAAGAGATGGCCGACCCTGGGCACCGGCGAATGGCCGCGTGGTCGGCACGACGTGGTCGGAAAGAGGTGGCCGGCCCTGGGTACCGGCGAATGGCCGCGTGGTCGGCACGACGTGGTCGGCAAGAGATGGCCGGCCCTGGGCACCGGCCCAATCTCCACCGGAGCGAGAAGCCCTAGGGCTGGCTAACGTCGTCGATCTCGGCCAGGATCGCCTGCTTGTCCCCGCTGTCGAGGAAGGACGCGCGCACCCCGTTTCTGGCCAGCTCGGCGATCGCGGCCGGGGTTAGGCCGAATACCTCGGGAGCGATCCGGTATTCGCCCGTCAGCGAGGTCCCCAACATAGGCAGGTCATCGCTGTTGAGCGTGACGCAGATTCCGGCGTCGAGCCTACGGGGCAGCGGGTGCGCGGCGATGACCGGCACCTGCCTGGTTCGCACATTCGAAGTAGGGCAGACCTCGAGCGGCAGCCCCGTGGTGCGCAGGTACTCGATCAGGCGCGGATCGCCGATGCAGCTTATCCCGTGGCCGATCCGCTCGGCCCGCAAGCCGTTGATGGCTTCCCAGATGGTCTCGGGCCCTGTCATCTCGCCCGCGTGCGGAACGCTGTGCAGCCCGGACGCCACGGCTGCCGCGAACACATCGCGAATCGCGGATACCTGCGCGTGCTGCGGCCGGCTCTGCTCTGCTCTATACCCCCGAGCCCGAACCCGACCAACCGGTCCGGCGGATGGTTGAGCGCGTGGTCGAGTGTCCCGCGCGCGGCCTGCGGGCCCAGTTCGCTGGCGATGTCGAAGACATAGGCGACCCGGATGCCGTGCTCGAGCCAGGCCTGGCGGGCGGCGATGTCGAGAGCCTCGCTGATGGCAGGCATCGCCATCCCGGCAGCGACATGGGAGTAAGGCGTGACGGTGAAGTTCCACCTTGGGCAGCGCGTCGATAAATGCGCGCATGCCCGGGGTGCCGCCGTCAGCGGACATGACGTCATCGCGTGGGGCGTCACGGGACATGGGCGCGAAGGTACGAGGAATCGGGCAAGCGCCCTCCGCTCAGCCCTGCCTTAGCGGGACGTAGATCCGGCCGCCCCGGTCGGTGAACTCCTGCGCCTTGTCCCGCATCCCTGCCCTGAGCGCGGCGGCGTCGTCGAGCCCATGGGATTGGGCGTACGCCCGCACATCTTGGGTGATCTTCATCGCGCAAAAATGTGGCCCGCACATCGAGCAGAAGTGGGCCGTCTTGGCGGGTGCCGCCGGCAATGTCTCGTCGTGGTACGCACGCGCCGTCTCCGGGTCGAGCGCCAGGTTGAATTGATCCTCCCAGCGGAACTGGAACCTGGCATCCGACAGCGCGTCATCCCACGCCTTCGCGCCCGGGTGGCCCTTGGCCAGATCGGCCGAGTGAGCCGCGATCTTGTAAGCGATCACGCCCTGCTTCACGTCCTCGCGGTCGGGAAGGCCCAGGTGCTCCTTTGGTGTGACGTAGCACAGCATCGCCGTTCCGTGCCAGGCGATGAGCGCGGCGCCGATCGCCGAGGTGATGTGGTCATAGCCTGGAGCGATGTCGGTGGCCAGGGGGCCAAGCGTGTAGAAGGGCGCCTCGTCGCACAGTTCCTGCTGCAGCCGGACGTTTTCGGCGATCTTGTCCATCGGCACGTGGCCCGGGCCTTCGATCATCACCTGGCAGTCATGGTCGGATGCGATTTTGGTGAGTTCACCCAGGGTCCGCAGCTCGGAAAGCTGGGCCTCGTCGTTGGCATCGTGAATACAGCCCGGCCGCAGCCCGTCGCCGAGCGAGAACGTGACGTCGTAGAAACGCAGGATCTCGCACAGTTCGGCGAATCGCGTGTAGAGGAAATTCTCCTCATGGTGAGCCAGGCACCAGGCGGCCATGATCGACCCGCCCCGGCTGACGATCCCGGTCCGCCGTCGCGCAGTGAGCGGGATGTAGTGCAGCCGCACGCCGGCGTGAATGGTCATGTAGTCGACGCCCTGCTCGCACTGCTCTATGACGGTGTCGCGGTAGATCTCGAAGGAGAGCCTCTCGGGTTTTCCGTCCACCTTCTCCAGCGCCTGGTAGATCGGCACGGTGCCGATAGGCACGGGCGAGCCGCGGAGAATGCCTTCCCTGGTCCGGTGAATGTCCTTGCCCGTCGACAGGTCCATTACGGTGTCGGCGCCCCAGTGGGTGGCCCACCGCATCTTCTCCACTTCTTCGGTGATCGACGAGGTCACAGCCGACGTCCCGATGTTGGCATTGACTTTGACCAGGAACCTGCGGCCGATAACCATCGGCTCGCTCTCCGGATGGTTGATGTTGGCAGGAAGCACCGCGCGGCCTGCCGCGATCTCGTCGCGGACGACCTCGGGAGGAACGCCTTCGCGCAGCGCGGCGAACTCCATTTCCTGCGTAATGTCGCCGCGCCTGGCATAGGCGCGCTGGGTGGAAGCGGCGCGTTGCGGCAGCCGTTCGGAAATCCATGTCGAACGCAGCCCGTCCAGCACGTCGCCACCGGGGAACCCGGGGTCGGTGTACGGTCCGGACGTGTCGTACAGGATAACGGCGGTGCCGTCGGTGAGCAGCACCTCCCGCATTGGCACCCGAACACCGGGGCGGGATCCTGTGAGGTAGGTCTTGCGGGCAACGGCTTCAGCCATCAAAAACTCCCTTCGCCGGCATGACCCGGATCAGGTCGTGGCGGTCGGCGGCACAGTTAAGCCGCCCTCTCAGCCCGGTCGGACCGGACTCCCGCGTCTCTGTAACCGTAACCCGCGAGCCGCGGGGGAGTTCCGTCGGGCCGGGTAAGGTCGGCGGCACGTGGAGGTCACATGCGCCTCTCGCGGGCGCGGAGCGGGCGTGAAGCGGGCACAGGCGGGAGCGGGCGTGAAGCGGGCACAGGCGGGAGCGGGCGTGAAGCGGGCACAGAGGGAGCGACGTGGGAAGTGACGAGGGGCGCGAACCAGCGGTGCCAGGCAGCCGGCTGATCACTGTCCCTAACGCGCTCAGCGTGGCCAGGCTCGCCGGCGTGCCGCTGTTCTTCTGGCTTGTGCTGGTGCCGAAGGCCGACGCCTGGGGTGTCGCCGTGCTGGCGCTCGCCGGGCTGTCCGACTGGCTGGATGGCAAGATCGCCCGTGCCTGGCACCAGGAGAGCAGGCTCGGCGAGATCCTCGACCCGCTCGCCGATCGGCTCTACATCGCGGCCACCCTCATAGCGCTCGCCCTGCGCGCGATAATCCCGTGGTGGCTCCTCGGGTTGCTGGTGGGCCGCGAGCTGGTGCTCGGCGTGGCTCTTGTCGTGCTCCGGCGCCACGGGTACGGTCCGCCACAGGTAAATCTCGTGGGCAAGGCCGCCACGCTATGCCTGCTGTACGCGTTTCCGCTCTTGTTCCTCGGCGCACATACCGGGGACTACGCAACCGCGGCGAAGGTCCTCGGTTGGGCCTTCGCCATCTGGGGAACGGCTCTTTACTGGTGGGCAGCTGGGCTCTACCTTGTGCAGACGCGTCGGCTGGCCGTGGGCGCTGACGCAGCAGATGCGGCAGACGCACTGGCGCCCCGGGCCGGACGCCGAAAGGAGAGTCGTCCACGGTGAAGGCTGTCGTGATGGCAGGTGGTGAGGGCACGCGTTTGCGGCCGATGACCGCCAATCAACCGAAGCCGCTGCTGCCCATTGTGAACCGGCCGATCATGGAACACGTGCTGCGGCTGCTCCGGCGGCACGGTCTCGACGAAACGGTTGTAACGACAGCGTTCCTCGCCTCTCTCGTCAGGAACTACTTCGGCGACGGCGAGGATTTCGGCATGAGCCTGCAGTACGCGACGGAGGAGATGCCGCTCGGAACCGCGGGAAGCGTAAAGAACGCCGAAGCGGCACTCCGTGATGAGACGTGTCTTGTCATCTCCGGCGACGCACTCACCGACATCGACCTGTCGGCGATGATCAGGTCGCACAAGAAAAGCGGCGCGCTTGTGACGATCGGCCTCACGCGCGTTCCGAACCCGCTGGAGTTCGGCATCATCATCGTTGACGATGACGGCCGCATCCAGCGCTTCCTTGAAAAGCCGACCTGGGGACAGGTGTTCTCGGACACGGTCAACACCGGCATCTACGTCATGGAACCTGAGGTGCTTGCGGAGGTGCCCGCGGGCGAGTCGGTCGACTGGTCGTCGGACGTGTTCCCGGTCCTGCTCGAGCGCGGCGCGCCGCTGCACGGTTACATAGCGGACGGTTACTGGGAGGACGTCGGTACGCACGAGAGCTACCTGAAGGCCCAGGCTGACGTGCTCGCGGGCCGCGTCGAGGCCGAGATCGACGGCTTCGAGGTGTCACCCGGCGTCTGGATCGCAGAAGGCGCGGAGGTTGATCCTGACGCAGTGCTGAAGGGCCCGCTGTGCGTTGGTGACTACGCCAAGATCGAGCCGGGCGTCGAACTGCGTGAGTTCACGGTGATCGGCAGCAACGTCGTGGTGAAGGAGGGTGCGTTCCTGCACCGCGCCGTCGTGCACAACAACGTGTATGTGGGGCCCGCAGCGAACCTGCGTGGCTGTGTGATCGGCAAGAATACCGACGTGATGGGCTCGGTCCGGATCGAGGAGGGCGCGATTGTCGGTGACGAATGTGTCATCGAATCGGAGGCCTTCCTTTCGTCCGGGGTGCGGGTGTACCCGTTCAAGACCATCGAGGCGGGCGCGGTGGTCAACACGAGCGTGATCTGGGAGTCGCGCGGCCAGCGCACCCTGTTCGGGCCCCGCGGAGTGTCCGGCCTGATCAACGTCGAGATCACGCCGGAGCTGTGCGTACGACTCGCCAGCGCCTACGCCACGACGCTGAAGAAGGGCGCCACGGTCACGACCTCACGCGACGTGTCACGTGCGGCGCGCGCGCTCAAGCGGGCGGTGCATGGCGCGCTCAACGCCAGCGCGATCAACGTGGCCGACCTTGAGGCGCAGCCGCTGCCCGTGGCCAGGTTCGAGACGTCGCGGAGCGAGTGTGCGGGCGGAATCGCGCTCCGCACGACACCCGGGGATCCACAAGGGATCGACATTATCTTCCTCGACGAGCGGGGAGCCGACCTGTCCCAAGCTGCGCAGCGGAAACTGGAGCGGGTGTTCTCGCGGCAGGAGTTCCGCCGCGCCTTCCCCGGCGAGATCGCCGAATTGAGCTTCCCGCCCCGCGTGATGGAGACCTACACGCACGAGCTGCTGCGCTGCATTGACATGGTCGGTGTCCGCGAGGCGGGGCTGAAGATCGTCGTGGACTGCGCGGGTGGCACCTCCTCGGTCGCCATGCCCGGCCTGCTTGGGCGGATCGGTGTCGATGTGCTCACCGTCAACAACCGGTTGGACGAGTTCTCACCCACCGAGACGCTGGCCCAGCGCCGCGCCGATATGCAGCGCCTGTCGGAGCTCGTGTCCTCGTCCCGCGCGGCGTTCGGCGTGCGTTTCGATCCCGTGGGGGAGCGGATATTCCTCGTGGACGAGAACGGCGCCCTCGTGGACGACGAGCGGGCGCTGCTCGTGGTGCTGGACCTCGTCGCGGCCGAGCGGCACACAGGGCGCGTCGCGCTGCCCGTGACGACGACGCGGGTGGCTGAGCAGGTGTGCCGCTTCCACGGCGTCGAAGCTCACTGGACCCCCACGTCGATGGATGCGCTCACTGCGGCGGCAGGCGACGAGGATGTGATCTTGGCGGCTGACGGCCACGGGGGTTTCATCGTGCCGGAGTTCAGCGGGACAGTGGACGGGATAGCCGCGTTCACCCGGCTGCTCGGGCTCGTCGCGCGAACCCGGCTGACGCTCAGCCAGATTGACCGCCGCATACCCGCGGCGCACCTGCTCCGGCGGTCCATGCCAACTCCGTGGGCGGCGAAGGGCTCGGTGATGCGGACCGTCGTGGAGGCGGCCGCCGACCGGGTCGTGGATACCACGGACGGCGTGCGGGTCGTCGAGCCGGATGGCAGCTGGGTGCTTGTGCTGCCCGATCCCGCCGAGGCGATCACGCACATGTGGGCCGAGGGCGGCGACCCTGACGCTGCCCAGGCGCTGCTCGACCAGTGGGCCTCGGTCGTCGAGCGGGCGGGCCACTGAGCCGCGTGATGCCTGCGAATGCGGGTGAAGGCCCGATCCCGTAAGGCACGCGGATATGAGAAAATCGCGGTCAGTGACGTGCGCCGACGGTGAGATAAATGCACCAACGTAGGTGCCTGGGGATGTGCTCTGGCAGGTGCCGAAGTACTGCCGGGTGCCGGGACATGCGTGGCGCATGGACGGAGTCCTGGCACCGCGGGTAGCTTGGGCGCCAGGGGAGGTGGAACCGCCGGTGAAACTGCGGGTGAGACCGTGGCGACGCCGAGGCGGTCCGCCGCGGCGCAGGCATCAGCCTGCGCCGATGCGCAAGGCGGATGGATGGAGGCCGAGCCGACCGATGCCGAGCGTCTACTGCACGCAGTGCGGGAGCGAGAACCCGGAAGGTGCGCGCTTCTGTTCGCACTGCGGTAAGCCGCTCACGTGGGGAGCCGTTGGGGAGCAGGCGGGCGAGACCACGTCGATGATTTCCCTGGCCGGACCGGAGGTTTCCGAGGTCGAGCCCGGCGAGGAACTCGCCGCGGATCTTGCGGCCGCGGACGGGCTCCCGCCGGGCACGGCGTTGCTTGTCGTGCGACGGGGGCCCAATGCGGGCAGTAGGTTCTTGCTCGACAGCGATCTCACCACGGCCGGTCGCCATCCCGATAGCGACATTTTTCTCGACGACGTGACCGTGTCCCGTCGCCATGCTGAGTTCTACCGGCACGGGAACGCGTTTACGGTGCGCGACGTGGGCAGCCTGAACGGCACATACGTGAACCGTGAGCGCATCGAGGAGGCCGCGCTGAACCGGGGCGATGAGGTCCAGGTTGGCAAGTTCCGGCTCGTATTCATGGCGAGCCCCCGGCGGCATGGCGAGAGCGGGTCGGCTGGCGCGCAATGAGCGGCGAGGCGGCACGGGCCTATTTCAGCATCAGCGAAGTGCTGGCCCAACTCCGTGGCGAGTACCCAGAGGTCAGCGTCTCAAAGATCCGCTTCCTCGAGTCCGAGGGGCTGATCGAGCCTGCGCGGTCGCCATCCGGGTACCGGCGGTTCGGCCCCGCGGACCTCGAGCGGCTGCGCTACATCCTGAGCGCGCAGCGGGACCAGTACCTGCCGCTGCGGGTAATCAAGGAAAAGCTCGGCGCGATCGACCGGGGCGAGGATCCGGGCCCGCGCGCGGCACTCGGCCTTGTCATACATCCGCCGCAGGGTGTGTCATCGCCGGGTGTGTCACGGCCGGGTGTGTCACGGCCGGGTGTGTCACCGCCGGTTGTACCGCCGCCACGGGAAGACGCGGGCACTCAGTCGCAGCCGCTTAGCCGCCGCGAGCTTGCCGAGGCCGCGGAAATCGGGGATGAGCAGCTCGCCGAACTCGAAGAGTTCGGCCTGATCAGGCGGTCAGGGCGGCATTACGGCCCGGAGGCGCTCACGGTCGCGAGGATGGCCGTCCAGCTTGGGCGGTTCGGTGTTCAGCCGAGGCACCTGCGCGCGGTGAAGGCAGCGGCGGAACGGGAGACAGCGCTGATCGATCAGGTCGTTGCGCCTATGATGCGCCAGCGCAGTCCTGGCGCATGGAATCGGGCGGAAGAGACAGCGCGCGAGATCGCAGCGCTCACGCTGCGGTTGCATGCTGCGTTTCTTGAAGCGGGGCTGCGCACGGAACTGAGTCAATAGCGGGTGTACGTTGGCAAAGGGAGCGCCGGAACCTTGGTCCCCGAGCAGCGGAAGAACCGGAGCGTGAGGACGGAGCGGTCGTGAGGCAGATGGAGGTCGTCGGCGTCCGGGTCGAGATGCCCTCGAACCAGCCCATCGTCCTGCTGAAAGAAGCACAGGGCGACCGGTACCTGCCGATCTGGATCGGTGCTGTGGAGGCCACGGCGATTGCCTATGCCCAGCAAGGCATGATGCCTGCCAGACCGCTGACACACGACCTGTTCCGCGACGTCCTTGAGGCGCTCGGCGTGCAGTTGCGAACGGTGAACATCACGTCGCTGCGGGACGGGATCTTCTTCGCGGATCTGGTGTTCTCTAACGGAGTGGAAGTGAGCGCCCGGCCGTCAGACTCGATCGCGCTGGCGCTGCGGACCGGAGCAACCATCTTTGTCACCGATGAGGTCCTCGACGAGGCGGGGGTCGCCATCCCCGATGAGCAAGAGGACGAGGTGGAGAAGTTCCGCGAGTTCCTCGACACGATCACTCCAGAGGACTTCGGCCGTGCGACCTGACCGCCCGGTGCCGTGAAAGGCCCGAGGCCAGTGAAACTCAGATGATCCCGAACGGCTGCCGCTGCGTGGCGCCTGGCTTGCCGGCTTTGTCACCACTCGTCACGACGCGCCGAGTGGGATCGTTGACTCGCCGAGCGTGCTCGGCCTACCGTGCGAAACGAGTAGTCAGCGCGCTGTAGGGGGTGTGCCGTGGCCGTAGGGCGTCGCGAGTTGGGCGATGACCGGTCTCGCGCATACTCCGGGCAACAGGGCCTGCTGTTCGGCGACGAGCCAGAGGGCCTGCCCGCGGACGTCGGCTACCGCGGGCCGACGGCGTGCACCGCCGCCGGTATCACCTACCGCCAGCTCGATTATTGGGCGCGAACCGGCCTGGTCGAGCCGAGCGTCAGGCCCGCCCACGGTTCAGGGTCGCAGCGCCTGTACAGCTTCCGTGACATCTTGGTGCTGAAGGTCGTCAAGCGGCTGCTCGACACCGGGATTTCCTTGCAGCAGATCCGGGCGGCCGTCCAGCACTTGCGCGATCGCGGTGCTGACGACCTGGCCCAGGTGACGTTGATGAGCGACGGCATCAGCGTGTATGAGTGCACCTCGCCCGATGAGGTGGTCGATCTTCTCCAAGGCGGTCAGGGAGTCTTCGGGATTGCGCTCGGCAAGGTCTGGCGCGAGGTCGAAGGGACGCTGGCCGAACTGCCGCCCGAGGCGGCGGGGAACGGAGCCCCAGGGGTCGCGGGCGCTAGCGATGAGCTCGCCCGCCGCCGCGTCCGCCGTACCGGCTGAGAGGTCGCTGCTCGCGGCGCCCGCTGCCGGGGACGCCCGCCGCCGGGGACGCCCGCCGCCGGGGACGCCCGCTGCCGGCGGCGCCCGCCGCCGGGGACGCCCGCCGGTGCTGTCGGGGCGACTGCTGCCGGTGCTGTCGGCCATGATCCTTTACGTCGGAGACTACTCAGCACATTTAACTGAAAACTCTCCGACGTAATGGATCATGGTCCAGGCCGCCCGCATCCCGGTCTCGGTTTGGGCACGAATCGGCTGCGACTGGGCGGCGCCACCTTGCGACCACGCCCCCGATAGGCGTGAATGACGGTTCATAGGACCGGGTTCGTAGCCACGCAGAACCGGGGATTGGCTGATGAATGACAGTTCAGCCGAGACGGCGCGCGCCACGTCACGCACCCCGGCGCCCAGCGTCCTCGACGTACGCGGGGTAACCGTGCGCTTTGGCGGGCTTACCGCCCTCGAGGACGTATCGCTGGACGTCGCGCCCCGTCAGGTGGCGGGGGTGATCGGCCCAAACGGAGCTGGGAAGACCACGCTGCTGAACGTCCTTTGCGGTTTTGTGAGACCCGACGCCGGGAGCCTGACATTCGATGGCCGCGCACTGAACCGGCTGCGCCCGCATCAGCTCGCGGCCCTTGGCATCGCGCGGACCCTGCAGGGAGTGGGCCTCTTCAGCCACCTGTCAGTGCTCGAGAACGTCGTAGCGGGCGCCACGGTCCACGCCCGTGCCGGGTTTACGTCCGCGCTGTTCGGGCTCCCCCGCTCGGATAGGGACGAACGCAGTCTCCGGGAGCGGGCCCTTGATGCGCTTGCCGAGGTCGGGGCGGCCGGGGTCGCCCACCGCATGCCCGGCCAGCTCTCCTATGGAATGCGCAAGCGGGTCGCCCTGGCCCGCGCCCTCGCCGCGCGTCCCCGGCTGCTGCTGCTCGACGAGCCCGCAAGCGGGTTGTCAGCGGATGAGCTCACCGAACTAGGCGAGCTCATCAGACGCTTCGCCGCCGAAGCGTCGGTTGTGGTCGTCGAGCACCACATGGATCTGATGATGTCGATCTGCGACAGCATCGTGGTCCTGGACTTCGGCAAGGTCATCGCGACGGGCACGCCAGATCAGGTGCGCTCGGACGAGGCTGTCACAGCCGCCTACCTCGGCGTGGAGAGCGTGAATGGCAGCGGAGACTCCCGCGACTCCGATGGAGACTCCCGTGCAGGCTGACCAGGAGCTGCTCGAAATCGAGCAGCTCAGCGCAGGGTATGACGGCATCCTCGCGCTCGATGGCGTTTCGTTGTCAGCGCGCCCCGCGACCATCACGGCTGTGCTCGGCGCCAACGGCGCCGGCAAGACCACGCTGCTGCGCGTGATCAGCGGGATCATCCAGCCGCAGCATGGGCATGTCAGGCTGGCCGGCGCCGACCTGACCGGCCGACGGCCCGAGGACATCGTCCAGGCAGGGGTCTCCCACGTCCCCGAGGGCCGGGGCGTGATCGCCGAGCTGACCGTGGACGAGAACCTTCGCCTCGGCGCCCTGTGGCGTCGCGGTCGGCATGACCGCGCGGCTGCCCTTGCCACCGCTTACGAGCTGTTCCCTCCGCTCGCTGGGCGGCGGAACAAGCCGGCGGCCACGCTTTCTGGTGGCGAGCGGCAGATGCTCGTGATCGGGCGCGCCCTGACGGCAAATCCGCGGCTCCTGCTGCTCGACGAGCCGTCACTGGGCCTCGCGCCGAAGGTCGTGGCCCACCTCATGAGCACGGTACGCAACCTCCGCGATGAGACTGGGCTGACAGTTGTGCTCGTTGAGCAGAACGCGCGCAGTGCCCTCGCCATCGCGGATCAGGGCGTTGTCCTCAACCTGGGCCGGGTTGCGGCGGTTGCCGCCGCCGCGACGCTGGCTGCCGATGCCGGTCTCCGCCACCACTACCTGGGTTTTTGAAGGGAAGCGTGCCGGATGCGCGAGTTCATCTCCTTCACGCTCGGCGGGATCAGCTTCGGGATGGTGTATGCCGCCGTCGGCCTGTCGCTGGTGCTGATCTGGCGGGCGACCAGGATCCTGAACTACGCGCAGGGCGGGATGGCGATGCTCACCACGTTCATCGCCCTCAGCATCATCCATGCCACCGGCTCCTACTGGCTGGGTTTCAGCTGCGCACTTGCCGCAGGGCTTGTCCTCGGCGCGATCGTCGAAAGGGTGGTCATCCGGCCGGTCGAGAACAAGCCGCCGCTCAACGCGATCATCGTCACCATTGGCCTGCTCGTGTTCCTCGAAGGCCTGGCCGGCATCATCTACGGCGGTCAGTTCCGTTCGTTTCCCGCGGCCATGTCCGTCCGCGGGCTACGGGTGGGATCGACTCACATTGAGCTATCGCGTTTCGACTTGTTCGTGACCGGATCGGTGCTCGCAGCAGCGCTGCTGCTCGCGGTCCTGTTCCAGTACACACCGGTCGGCTTGCGCATGCGCGCCGCGGCTTTTCAGCCCGACGTGGCCAGGCTGCTCGGCGTCCGGGTCGGGCGCGTCCTCACCCTCGGATGGGCGCTGGCGGGCCTGATCGGCGCCCTGGCGGGCGTGCTTGTTTCACCAGCGACGTTCCTGTACCCGAACAGCATGGACTCGATCTTCGTGCTCGGGTTCACCGCCGCCGTGCTCGGCGGGCTCGACAGCCCGCTTGGCGCGGTTGTCGGTGGGCTCGGCCTCGGCATCGTGCTCAACTACGTCGGCGGCTACCTCGGCTCCGACCTCGTCACCATCTTCGGGCTGCTGCTTCTCGTGGCGGTCCTCATGATCAGGCCGTCCGGCCTGTTCTCCGCGGCTACCTCACGGCGGGTGTGACGATGGCTGACCACCTGACCGACCGGCTTACCGACCGCTTGACCGAGCTGCAGGCCTCCCGTGCAGGCGCACCGGCGCGGACACTCGCACGGCACCTGATTGGCGCGGCGCTGCTCGCGCTCATCCTGCTGGCCGTGACGAGCACCTGGAGCAGTTACCGTGACTATCAGATCGCCCTGATCGCCGTCGATGTGGTCGCCGTCGCCGGCCTCACCGTCCTCATCGGCCTGAGCGGCCAGATCTCGCTTGGCCACGGTGCCTTCATGGCGGTCGGCGCCTACATCGCAGCGCTCTTGATCATTCACCTGAACTGGCCTCTAGCGCTCGTCCTCGTCGCCGCGGCAGCGGCGACGGCGCTCGTCGGGGCGGTGATCGGCGTGGCCGCGGCGCGGCTGCGTGGCCCCTATCTGGCCGGCGCCACGCTCATACTCGCCGTCGCGCTGCCGTCGCTGGCCAACCGGTATACCGGCCTGCTTGGCGGCGACCAGGGGCTGAGCGTGAACATGACGGTGCCGTCGGGCTTTGGCGCAACATTCCCGCTCACGCGCTGGCAGGCGTGGGTCGCCTGTGCGACCGCGCTTATTTCCCTGGTTCTGCTGGCGAACCTGGTACGCAGCCGGATCGGCCGCTCGTGGCGTGCGGTCCGCGACGATGAGGTGGCGGCCGCGCTGGCCGGCCTGAACGTGGCACGGCTGCGTGTGTTGGCCTTTGTCGTGAGCGCCGCCTGCGGCGGCCTGGCGGGCGCGCTGTACGCCATCACGTATGGGCTGGTAACGCCCACCGGTTTTACGCTCACGCTGTCCATCGGCCTGCTCACCGCGGCGGTGGTCGGCGGGCTCGGCAGCCTGGCCGGCGCGGTCTGGGGGAGCATGCTGCTTGTACTGCTGCCCACCTATGCCACCAACGTCGCAAGCAGCCACGGCCTGTCAAGTTCGACGGGCTCCAACATCCCGATCGTCGTCTACGGCGTCGCGCTGATCGCCGTCATGCTCGTGTTCCCGCACGGGATCCAGGGCGGGTTGCGGCAGCTTGGCGCCTTTGTCATCGGAACACGGCACGCCCCGGCCGACAAGCCAGGCAACCCACCGCCCGCTGGGTCTCCGGAAGGGAGCGCTCCGGCGAGCACACATCAGGAAGAAGGTCCCGGATGAAGACATCACATCGGGCGCCGCTGCCGAGAGTCGCCACGTTGGCGGCGGTTGCAACGGCCATGGCCCTAACGGCTGCCGCGTGCGGCGGGTCAAGCGGCGGTGGCGGGGGCGGCGGTGCATCGGCTCCCGGCGTCACGAAGAAACAGATCCTCATCGGCAGCCATCAGCCACTCACCGGCCCTGCGGCGCCCGGATACAGCGAGATCGCCCCAGCGTCCAACGCCTACTTCAACTACGTCAACGCCCACGGCGGCGTCTACGGCAGAAAGATCGTCTACAAGTATCTTGACGACGGATATGACCCGTCCAAGACGTCGTCCGTGGTCCGGCAACTTGTGCTGCAGAACAACGTGTTCGCCATCTTCGACGGCCTCGGAACGCCGACCCACCTGGCGGCGGTGAACTTCGTGAACGCCCAGAAGGTGCCTGATGTGTTCGTGGCCTCCGGGTGCCTGTGCTGGGATCAGCCGCAAAAGATGCCGGAGACCTTCGGCTGGCAGATCGACTACGTGCGGGAGGGAAAGATTCTCGGCCAGTACGTGGCCAAGCACTTCGCCGGCAAGAAGATCGGTTACTTCTATCAGGACGATGAGTTCGGCCGGGACGGCGTCAAGGGGCTCGACTACGAGATCCCGCACGCCATGGTGGTGAGCAAGCAGACCTACCAGCCGACCAACGTCAACATCGGACCGCAGATCTCGGCGCTTCGGGCCGCGGGTGCGCAGGTCGTCGTATCCTTCTCGATCCCGGCCTTCACTGCCCTGCTCAAGCTCGGCACGCTCAAGCTCGGCTACACCCCGGCGCTTGTGGTCAGCGACGTGGGTTCCGACCCGATCACCTTGGCCGGCCTGCTCGAGGCGTTCGCCAAGCAGGGCGGCAAGACCGTGTCGGGCAACCAGCTCACCACTGGCATCATCACCGACGGCTACCTGCCATCGCTTGGCGAGACCTCAAACGGCTGGATCGCGTTGTTCAAGAAGATCCACGATCAGTACATCCCGAAGCTGCCGTTCGATGGAAACGTGCTCTACGGCGAGGCGGTCGGCTACACCTTCGTGCAGGCGATGCTCAAGGCCGGCAAGAACCCTACAAGGGAAAGCCTTGTCGCGGCGATCGAACATGGCCTGCCGCAAGGGCCTACCGTCGCGCCCTACGCCTACTCGGACAGTGACCATTCCGGCATGACCGGCGCATACATCGGCGTCATCCAGGACGGGGTGCTGGCCAAGAAGGGAGCGGTCATGACAACCGACACCGCACCGAGCGGTGCCGTCACGGCATACTCGGGAAGCGAGCAGCAGGCTCCAGCTTCGGGAATCCCGTCGCCCTGAGCCTGTTTTTAACCGGCCGCGGCTGCGGCGGGGGGTCCGGGGGTCGCCCCGGGGCCAGCACCGTGGCTGCGGCCGGTCGATGGCTGACGCGAGACGGAGAACTACCCATGACGGCGGAAGCGGGCAGGCGGGCGGAGACGGGGGTCGACCGGCCTCGATCGGAGCGCTTGCTCTCCGCTGCGGAGCAGGTATTCGGTGAGCGCACATACCGTGGCAGCACGGTGGCCGACATCTGCGCCGTGGCCGGCATCGCGACCGGCAGCTTCTACGCCCACTTCGGCTCGAAAGCCGAAATCTTCACGGCCGTGGTCAGGCGAATCAGTGCGGATGCCCGCGCGGCGATGCGCACCGCAATCGAGCGGACCGATGGCGGGCAGCGGGCGGTCGAGCGAGCGGCGTTTCGGGCCTTCTTCGACGTGTTGGCCCAGCGGCCGTGGATCTATCGCGTCGTGCGGGAAGCGGAGTTCGTCGTGCCCGGCCTGTTCCAGGAGTACTACGAGAGCCTCGCCCGTGGGTACGCACGGGGAGTGCGGAGCGCGCAGCTGACGGGCGAGATCGACGCTCGTTACGATCCGGAGGTTATCGCCTACATCTATGCCGGCATCGGTTACACGATTGGCATGCGTTGGGTCGAATGGACGGCGGGCAGTCGTATCCCAGATGACGTGCTCGACGACATGCTCGACGTCCTCGCCCGCGGCCTGCCGTCGGCAGAGGATGCGGCTGGGCATCCGCAATGATCTACTGGGTAAGGAGGACCAGGAACCAGGCCACGGGCTGCACCGAGACGGAGGGATGCGATGGGCGCTCGCAGGTGGATTGAGGAATGGCCGGTCTTCCGTCAGCTCACCGGACCGGACCGTACTGGTCGCGGCGCGGCGATCAAGAGCGCGCACAGCCACGAGCGCAAGCCGAGGATCGCCACAGCGGACAAGGTCGTGAAGTCGATCTGTCCCTACTGCGCCGTGGGCTGCGGGCAGGACGTCTACGTGCAGGACGGCCGCGTCACCCAGATCGAGGGTGACCCGGACTCGCCGATCAGCCGCGGCAGGCTTTGCCCCAAAGGCTCGGCGAGCCTGCAGCTGACCACCGGCGCGGCCCGGCAGTACCAGGTGCTGCACCGGCGGCCGTTCGGCTCAGAATGGGAGCGGCTGAATCTCGACACGGCGATGGACATGATCGCCGACAGGGTCATCGCAGCGCGCAAGGCTGGCTGGCAGTGGGAGCACGGCGGCGCGCGCACCCGCCGCACCCTTGGGTTCGCTCACCTTGGTGGCGCCACCCTGGACAACGAAGAGAACTACCTGATCAAGAAGCTATTCACCGCGCTCGGTGCCATCCAGATCGAGAACCAGGCCCGCATATGACACTCTTCCACCGTCCCCGGTCTGGGGACTAGCTTCGGGCGCGGTGGCGCGACCACGTTCCAGCAGGATTTGCAGAACGCGGACTGCATCGTCATCGAGGGCTCCAATATGGCCGAGTGCCATCCGGTCGGGTTCCAGTGGGTGATGGAGGCCAAGGCCCGTGGTGCCACGCTAATCCATGTGGATCCGCGTTTTACCAGAACGAGCGCACTCGCGGATATGTACGTCCCGTTGCGGGCAGGGTCCGATATCGTCTTCCTCGGCGCGCTTATCAACTATGTAATCCGAAACGACAAGTACTTCCGTGACTACGTAGTCTCCTACACCAACGCCGCCACGATCGTGACCGAGGAATTTCAGGACTCAGAAGACCTCGACGGCGTATTTTCCGGCCTGAACCGTGAGCACCGTACCTACGACTTCCGCAAATGGCGCTATCAGGGGGTCGAAGTCCATGCCGCCGCGGGCGACCGCAGCGTGCCTGTGGGCGGCACAGCCATGGACGCCGACCTGTTGCAGGTACGGCAGGCAGCCAGGGGAGAGGCGCACGGGTCGGGGGGCCCAGCGGCCCACGGCGCAGCCGACAGCGACGAAAGCCTGCAGCATCCGCGCTGCGTTTTCCAGCTAGTCAAACGCCATTTTCAGCGGTATACGCCGGAAATGGTGGAGCAGATCTGCGGCGTGCCGCGCGAGAAGTTCGCCAAGGTGTGCAGCCTGATCACCGACAATTCCGGCCCCGACCGAACAACGGCGTTCGTCTATAGCGTGGGTTGGACCCAGCACACGGTGGGAGTGCAGTACATCCGCACGGCCGCGATCCTGCAGGCGCTGCTCGGCAACATCGGCCGTCCCGGTGGCGGGATCCTCGCGCTTCGCGGGCACGCGTCGATCCAGGGGTCGACCGACATCCCCACGCTGTTCGATCTGCTGCCCGGGTACCTGCCGATGCCGCACGCAATGACCAACACCGACCTCGATAGCTACCTACGGGCCGAGTCTTCCGACAAGGGGTACTGGGCCAACATGCGCTCGTACTTCGTCAGCCTGCTCAAGGCGTGGTGGGGAGAGGCAGCCACACCCGACAACGACTACTGCTACGACTACCTGCCGCGGCTGACCGGCAGTCACAGCACCTACGAGACCGTGGTCGCGCAAATGGAAGGGGCGTGCAAGGGGTACTTCCTGATGGGCGAGAACCCGGCTGTGGGCTCAGCGCATGCACGCATGCAGCGGTTCGGCATGGCGAACCTGGATTGGCTCGTCGTCAGGGACAACGCGATGATCGAAAGCGCCACCTGGTGGAAGAACGGTCCGGAGATCGAGACGGGCGAGATGCGGACCGCCGACATCGGAACCGAGGTGTTCTTCCTACCCGCCGCGGCGCACACCGAGAAGGATGGCACGTTCACCAACACGCAGCGGTTGCTGCAGTGGCACCATCAGGCGGTGGAGCCGCCTGGTGACGCCCGCAGCGACCTGTGGTTCGTTTATCACCTCGGCCGACGCATCCGCGCCAAGCTGGCAGGAAGCACCGACGAGATGGACCGGCCGATTCTCGACCTGATGTGGCACTACCCGACGAAGGGCCCGCTGGACGAGCCGGACGCCGCGGCCGTCCTTGCCGAGGTCAACGGTTACGACGCGGAGGGCCGCCCGCTGTCGTCCTACCTTGAGCTGAAAGACGACGGATCCACCTCGTGCGGCTGTTGGATCTACTGCGGCGTCTACGCCGATGGGGTAAATCAGGCCGCCCGCCGCAAGCCGGGCCAGGAGCAAAGCTGGGTGGCGCCGGAGTGGGGATGGTCGTGGCCTGCCAACCGCCGCATCCTGTACAACCGCGCCTCGGCGGATCCTGACGGCAAGCCGTGGAGCGACCGCAAGACGCTGGTCTGGTGGGACGCGGACAAGGGCCAGTGGAACGGGCACGACGTGCCTGACTTCGTGGCCGGCCGACCGCCCTCGTACCGCCCGCAAGAAACCGCCAGAGGCCCGGACGCGCTCTCGGGAGTCGACCCCTTCATCATGCAGGCGGACGGCAAGGCATGGCTGTACGCGCCGGCCGGCTTGGTGGACGGCCCTCTTCCCGTCCACTACGAGCCGCAGGAGTCGCCGTTTGACAACCTTCTCTATGGGCAGCAGCGCAATCCGATCCGCCACATAATCAGGAATCGGCAAAACCCGCTTCAGCCGAGCGGCAGCGAGCCTGGGGCCGGCGTCTTCCCCTATGTGGCGACCACCTACCGGCTGACCGAGCACCACACGGGCGGCGGCATGTCCCGTAACCTGCCATACCTCGCCGAGCTGCAGCCCGAATTCTTCTGCGAGGTGTCGCCCGAGCTCGCCGCTGACCGCAAGCTCGAGCACATGGGCTGGGCGACGATCATCACCGCACGCAGCGCCGTCGAGGCCCGCGTGCTGGTGACTGACCGGATCCGGCCACTCGACGTGCACGGCAGGCGGCTGCATCAGGTCGGCCTGCCGTACCACTGGGGTCCGGAGGGGCTCACGACCGGGGACGCCGCCAACGAACTGGCCCACATGTCGCTCGACCCGAACGTGCACATCCAGGAGGTCAAGGCGCTCGCCTGCGACATCAGGCCAGGACGGCGGCCACGCGGGTCTGCGCTGCGCGACCTCGTGCACGAGTACCAGGTCCGCGCGGGGATCACCGAAGAGACGGGCACGGAGGTGTGATGCGTGGAAGAGCTGGCTGAGCAAGGTCTTGGCCCTGCTCGGGGCGCTTGGCGCAGTCGAGGCACTCGAGGCTCTACGGGTACCCCGGACCCCGCCGCGGATTCCGGATACGGCGACTACCCCGCGCGGATGGGCTTTTTCACCGACACTTCCGTGTGTATCGGCTGCAAGGCCTGCGAGGTCGCGTGCAAGGAGTGGAACGCGGTCCCTGAGGATGGCCTCCTGCTGACTGGCATGTCCTATGACAACACCCAGAGCCTCGGTGCTTCCACATGGCGGCACGTGGCGTTCATCGAGCAGCCCGCCGGCGTCGGAGAGGGCTCCGGGGACGGTGACATGCGGTGGCTGATGTCGAGCGACGTCTGCAAGCACTGCACCGAGGCGGCATGCCTCGATGTGTGCCCAACGGGTTCGCTGATGCGCACCGAGTTCGGCACGGTGGTCGTCCAGGAGGACATCTGCAACGGCTGCGGTTACTGCATCCCCGCATGCCCCTTCGGCGTGATCGATCAGCGCCGCGGCGACGGTCGCGCGTGGAAGTGCACGCTTTGCTACGACAGGCTGGGCGAAGGGCTCACCCCGGCCTGCGCGAAGGCCTGCCCGACCGAGTCGATTCAGTTCGGTCCACTCGATGAGTTGCGGGAACGCGCTCAGCTGCGCGTCGAGGAGTTGCGCCAGTCCGGAACGCCGGGCGCGCGGCTGTACGGGGAGGACCAGGGCGACGGTGTCGGCGGGGCGGGTGCGTTCTTCCTGCTGCTGGACGAACCCGAGGTCTATGGGCTTCCGCCTGATCCCGTCGTGACCACCCGTGACTTGCCCCGCATATGGCGTCACGCGGGTATCGCGGCGGCCGGGCTCGCGGCCGCCGGGATAGCCGCTCTTTGTGGGACCCGCCGATGAGCGGGCGAACTGGCCGGCACCGAGGTGAGGCGGCGCGCTGGTGAAGCGACAGGGTGAGCAGCAGATGGTTCCGGCCGCCGAATTCACGTCCTATTACGGGCGCGCGGTGCTGAAGGAACCTGTATGGCGGGCGCCAGAGATCCCGGGCTACTTCTTCCTGGGCGGTCTCGCGGGCGCGTCGTCTGTGCTCGCGGCCAGTGCGCAGGTGCGCGGTTGCCCCGACCTTGCCCGCGACGCCAAGGTCGGCGCGGTGGGCGCGATCAGCTTGGCGGCAGGGGCTCTCGTGCTCGACTTGGGCCGTCCAAGCCGGTTCGTGAACATGCTGCGCGTGTTCAAGCCAAGCTCGCCGATGAGCGTCGGTTCGTGGCTGCTCGCCGCCTACGGGCCTGCCGCGGGCATGGCCGCGCTGTCGGCCGTCACGGGACGGCTGCCGCGCCTCGGGCTCGCGGGCACCGCTGGAGCCGCGGCGCTTGGGCCGGCGGTGGGTACCTACACGGCGGCGCTGATCTGTAACACGGCGGTGCCTGCCTGGCACGACGGATATCGGGAGATGCCTTACCTGTTTGCCGGGTCAGCCGCGAGCGCGGCGGGTGGGCTCGGCCTGCTGACCGCCCCGTGTGCGCAGGCGGGTCCCGCACGAAGGCTGGCCACGCTCGGCGCTGCGGCCGAGATCACCTCGGCTCAGCTACTGACCAGGCGGATGGGCATGACGGCGGAGCCCTACCAGACGGGCAGGGTTGGTGCCCTTCTTCGTGGCAGCGAGATCGCGACCGCCTGCGCGCTCGGTGTGGCCTACCTCGGCCGACGCAACCGGGCGGCGACGGCGGTGGCCGGCCTCACCTTGCTGGCCGCCTCGGCCACGACACGGTTCGCGATTTTCTATGCGGGCCGCGCTAGCGCGCGTGACCCCAAGTACACGGTCGTGCCGCAGAGCGAACGAATGGCGGCCGCACGGGACGGCGCCTCAGGTTAAGCGCATCTTTTGGCAACGGTCAGGGCGGGAATACCGGACGACAAGTCCCATGCAACTGCGATCAATGTGACGCGTGGCCGCATCGGCAGAAAATAGAGGCGCTTGCGCGTAATGGTCGGCGCGGCTGATCCAGCGGTTCATCGGCGCGGGCGTGCCGGGCGGTGCCTGCGGTCCGCAGGCCGCAGGCCGCCGACACGCCACTCGCTACCACCTGTACCAGCGTCTCCCGCCGCCCGTCCCCGAGCGGAGCAGGAATCCAAGCGCCCAGATCACGAGCACTACCAGGGCGACCCACCACAGCACATGCACGGCGAAACCCAGCCCGCCCAGAAGGAGGGCGAGCAGCAAGATGGCCAGGATCAGCCACATTTCGGCTTCCTTTCTCTCAGCCTCCGTTGCACGGAGGTACGGCCGGCACCGGTTCCGCGCCGATATGTCGCCCTTGCGGCATGGGTCAAACACGATTTGCCAAACCTGTGCGACGACGGCATCGCCGCTTGATGGTTACTCAGCATTGGCGCTGGCCGGCAAGCTCGATCAGCCGCGGCGGGATCGCACGCGGCCCAGCGCCGCGAGCCCCGGTGTGCTCGGGTCCGTGGACGCGGCGGTAACGGCGGCCGACACGATGCGCGACATCTTTACTGGACCCACCCATTTACCGGACCCGCGGAACGCGGCCCGGGCTGGAGCCCGAGCCGAGCCCAGCGCCGTGGACGTTGCCTTGCAGGTGCAATAGGGTCCACCATGGGCCACCGAGGCCACCCCAGCCGCCACCCCAAGGGCCACGGTGGGCCACTGAGGCCATACCACCCGCAATGTGACATCCACGGTGCCCAAAAACCATCGCCGCCGGGGGTAGACCCGGCGTCGGCCTTGGGCGATCAGTCTGGCAGGATTCCGGATGAGCTTTAATCCGGGATACCAGGGAGGACTCCGGTTCGACCTCCGTATCGGTTACTCGGCACGCGGCTGCGTGCACTCGCGGTCAACACGGAACCGCTCCGTTACGCCGATTTCCGGCGGCTGTTCGTGGGCCAGGGGATCGCGTTCATCGGCTTCCAGGTCACCGCCGTCGCGGTGCCGGTGCAGATGTATGCGATCACCCACTCGTCGCTTTGGGTGGGGCTGCTCGGTGTCGCCGCTCTCGTCCCGCTGGTCGCTTTCGGCCTGTACGGCGGCGCTATCGCGGACGTCGTGGACCGAAGGCGCTTGTACATCGGCGCATCCTGCGCGGCGTGGGTGGTGACAGGTGCACTGCTGCTGCAGGCCCTCCTGCACGCCAACTCGGGCTGGCTGCTGCTCGCGCTAATGGCCGCTCAGTCGGTTGCCTTCGCGGTCTCCTCGCCGGTACGGGGCGCTATCGTGCCGCGCATTCTCGATGAGCCGCTGGTTCCCGCTGGAAATACGCTCAACTTCACCATGAGTAACGTCGGCACCATTGCCGGGCCACTGCTGGCCGGCGTGGTCTTGGCCCAGTTCGGTTACGCGGTCGCGTACGCGCTCGACGCGAGCCTGTTCAGCTTCGGCATGTACCCGGCGTTGCGGTTGCCGGCGCTGCCGCCGCTGGGCGGCAGCGGCCGTGCCGGGGTGGGCGCGGTCATGGAGGGATTGCGCTTCATTGTCGGTCGCCCCGTGCTTGCCCTGTCGTTCGCACTCGACATCATCGCGAACGCGCTGGCCATGCCGCGCGCCCTCTTCCCTCAGGTCGCGGTGGACCGGTTCGGCGGCGCGGGCGCGGCGGGCTGGCTGTACGCATCGATCGCCATTGGCGCTGTCGGCGGCGGTTTGGCGTCCGGCTGGATCAGCCGCGTCCGTCGGCAAGGGCTGGCTCTGGTGACCGCGGTCGTTGCCTGGGGTGTGCTGGTGGCGGTGGCCGGCCTTGCGCGTTCGCTGTGGCTCACGGTGGTGCTGCTCGCCGGCGCAGGCGCGGCCGACCTGGTGTCGGCTGTGTACCGGCAGACCATCTTGCAGCTAGCCGCTCCCGACCGGATGCGCGGGCGCCTTCAGGGTGCGTTCATCGTGGTGGTCACGGGCGGACCGAGAATCGGCGATCTGCGCGCAGGGGCGACCGCCGCGGTCGCCGGGGTGACCGCATCGTGGGTTGGCGGCGGGATCGGGTGCGTCGTTCTCGCGCTGGCGCTCGCGGCTGCCGCTCCAGCGCTCGTGCGCTACCGCCCACAGCTAACCGCCTGATTAGGGTCGCTCAGGACCGATTCCAGCTCTGCGAGTGTCGCAGCGGCGCCCACGGGTACTGCTCGCGGGCATCTATTCGCGGTGCTTGACGGCTGGCGCTGCCTGGCGTGCCAGGGCCGGTGCAGCTTGCCCGGGAGAATATCCGCACGCGGCAGCCGTTATGGATCGCTACCATCGGTGCTGCGGGGCAACGTGTCACGATCCTCGCTGGCCCATCCACTCACCCAGGGAGTTTCTGTGTCTGACGTGCCGGAGCTGCGCATCACCCTCGCTGGGAGCGAGCATGTGGTGGCGGCCGGCACCACCGCGGGCCAGGCCATCCGCGACGGCGGCGGCACGGCGGCGGACCCCGCGCAACCGAACCTCTCGCCGGCGGCCGCCATCGCGGCCAAGGTCAACGGTGAGCTGCGTGACCTCGCGTGGCCACTGGCCGACGGCGACGTGGTGGAATCGGTCCCGCTCGCCAGCCCCGACGGGCGAGCGATCATGCGCCATTCGGCGGCACATGTGATGGCGCAGGCGGTACAGGACCTGTTTCCCGAGGCCAGGCTGGGCATCGGGCCGCCGATCGAGAACGGTTTCTACTACGACTTCGATGTGAGCAGGCCGTTCACGCCGGACGATCTGGCCGCCGTCGAGCGGCGGATGCGCGAGATCATAAAGCAGGGGCAACTGTTCTCCCGCCGTGTGGTCAGCGACCACGCGGCGCGTGAGGAACTCGCCGCTGAGCCGTACAAGCTGGAGCTGATCGGGCTTAAGGGCGGTGTCCTTGGCGACGGCGGCGGCAAGGATGGCGATGGCGGCGAGGGCGGCGAGGGCGGCGCACCCGATGACGCGTCGGTCGAGATCGGCGGTGCCGAGCTCACCATCTACGACAACCTGGATGCCGCCACCGGGCAGCTGCGCTGGAAAGATCTTTGCCGCGGGCCGCACGTGCCCGCCACCCGGCACATTCCCGCGCTAAAGCTGATGCGCACGGGGGGTGCGTACTGGCGCGGCAGCGAGAAGAATCCGCAGCTGCAGCGGATTTACGGAACGGCGTGGGAGTCGAGGGACGCGCTCGCTGAGCACCTGCGGCTGCTAGCGGAGGCGGAGCGCCGTGATCATCGTCGGCTTGGCACCGAACTCGACCTGTTCTCCTTCCCAGCAGAGATCGGTGGCGGGCTGGCGGTCTTTCACCCCAAGGGCGGTGCGGTCCGCAGGGTGATGGAGGAGTACTCGCGCCAGCGGCACGAGCGGTCCGGCTACGAGTTCGTCAACACACCGCATATCACCAAGTCGACATTGTTCGAGATCTCTGGGCACCTCGGGTGGTACCGGGACGCGATGTACCCACCCATGGAGATGGAGGGCGCGCAGTACTACCCGAAGCCCATGAACTGCCCGTTCCACATCCTCATCTACAAATCGCGCGGCAGGTCGTACCGCGAGCTACCGCTCCGGCTGTTCGAGTTCGGCACCGTGTACAGGTTCGAGAAGTCGGGAGTCCTGCACGGCCTCACCCGGGTTCGCGGCCTGACCCAGGATGACGCGCACATCTTCTGCACCTGGGAGCAGCTGCCCGATGAGCTTTCCTCGCTGCTGAAGTTCGTTGTGGACCTGCTGCGCGACTTCGGTCTCACCGACTTCGAAGCCGAACTGTCCACGCGGCCCGACAAGTATGTCGGCGAGCTTGAACAGTGGGCGCAGGCCGAGGCGGCGCTGCGGGTAGCGCTTGAGGCCGCAGGTCTCCCGTATCGGATTGGCGAAGGAGAGGGCACCTTCTACGCCCCGAAGATCGACGTGCACGTGCGCGACGCCATTGGCCGGCGCTGGCAGCTGTCCACCCTGCAGGTCGACCTGCAGCTTCCGCCCCGGTTCGACATGGAGTATCAGGCCGCCGACGGGTCACGGCCCCGTCCATGCATGATCCACCGCGCTCTGTTCGGCTCCGTGGAGCGGTTCTTCGGCATCCTGCTCGAGCACTACGCTGGCGCGCTCCCGCCCTGGCTCGCTCCCGTGCAGGTCGTCGGGATACCGATTGCCGACGCGCACCGCTCGTATCTTGCCCGCGTGGTCGCGGAGCTTCAGGAGCGCGGTATCCGGGCTGGAGTGGACCTCAGCGATGACCGGATGCAAAAGAAGATCCGAAGTGCACAGCAGCAGAAGGTGCCGTTCATGCTGCTGGCCGGTGACGCCGACGTGGCTGCTGCGGCCGTATCGTTCCGGTATCGCGACGGATCTCAGCGCAACGGGGTCCCCGTGACCCAGGCGATCGACGAAATCGTTCGGGTGGTTGCCGACCGAACCCAGGTCTAGCTCCAGCCGCACGCCGTGACCGCCCCCCACCTCGTCGCCCCGTCGCCCTCGTCCGCGCCGAAGCCCGCTTCGAAGGCGGCCAGCTCGCCGAACGCCCGGAGAACCCGCCGCGTCCGCGGCAGGGTAGACGTCTTGACCCCGCCGGGCCGCTGAGCTCGCTGAGCCGATCGGCATGCGATTGCCGCGGCATGACGTCTACGGTGCTGCTGATGTGGTGGGGCCGCCGATTTCGTCGACCCGAACGGCATGAGCGCCTGATCTCGTCGGCCGGGGCAGTACAACGTCGTCGATGGTCACGTTCACCTCAGCCACGAGCAGTCCCAGCATGTGGCTCAGCGCCTGAGCCACGTTAGCCTTTACGGCATTGGCTACGTCCTTGAGCACGGCGCCGTACTCGATTACGAGCGCTACGTCGATCCGGACCTGCCGCTCTTCGATACGGGCATATACACCCGGGCTGCCGCGCTTCGTGCGGGTGCCAGCGCGCTCGGGGATCGGCGCCGACGGTTCGGTGAGGTTATCGTCAAGACTTGCGCCGGAAAGCGGCTCCAACTGCTTGGCGACGTTGCCGCCAATCCTGGCCACGGCGGCCACCTCCAAGCAGGCCAGGGCGGCAATCTTCTCGACTACGGCGTTTTCGATCTGTACACGGCCCTTCACAACGGTGGTGGGTTGGCTGGTGGTGGGTTGGCTGGCGGTGGTCGGCTTGCTCCCGGGGGTCGGTCCGGAACCGGGGGTCGGTCCGGAACCGGGGGTCGGTCCGGAACCGGGGGTCGGTCCGGAAGCGGGGGTCGGTCCGGAAGCGGGGGTCGGTCCGGAAGCGGGGGTCGGCGTCGAACCGGTGGCTGGCTGGGCAGCAAGTGTCGGCGCTGTGCTGGTGGTGTGCCGGGTTCTCTCGGCTGGCGCGGTCCTCACGGCGGACAGGGTGCCACTGGTGGGCGGCTGGCGGCCTTGAGCCCGCTGGTCGATTGTCGTCTCGCCCATTGTGCTCCGCCGCGCGATCGCTGTGCGCTCGGCACTGGCATGGGCGGTACTACTGCTAGCTTCGCCGGGCGTAGCGGGCGGCGGGGACGCGACAGGCACGGGGGCCGGCACCATGGCGGCGCCGTCGTCGTTCGCTGATGCCACGGTGGCCGGGGCCTGGAAACGAGCCCCGAGTCGGCCGTATGTCTCGGGCAGAACCTCATCGCGCCTGTCGTGGCCTGCGCGGTCGGACCTTGTGTCATCGGGTAGGCCAGCCTCCGCGTCCTCCCCGCCAACGTGATCCGGCCCGGCGTGGCCCGGCCCGGCGTGATCTGGCCCGGCGTGGCCCGGCCCGGCGTGGCCCGGCCCGGCGTGGCCCGGCCCGGCGTGATCCGGCCCGGCATGGGCCGGCCCGGCATGGCCGCCTTGATCCGACACGCCCGGGTTCGGTGTGGCTGCGGTGGGGAGGCTAGGAGCTCTGGCCGGGATGGGGCCGGGGGTCCCTGCTGGGCTGGAAGTGCCTGGGGTGGCTGCGCTTGGGCTGCCTGAGGTAGCTGCGCGGGGGGTGCCTGCGGTGGGCTGACCATGCGCGGGTACCGGCGCTCCATAGGCAGGTGTCGCCGCTCCGTACGGTGGGGTCGCCTGCGCATAGCCCGCGGCCCTGGTCGGCTCGTACCCCGGCGCTTCGCCACCTTCCGCCCGGCCGCCCGCAATTGGTTCAGCTCCTTTGTGCCCAGCGGATCGTGAGGGTTCAACAGTCCCGTAAATCCCGCCAACACCGAACGTCTCGCTGGTGCCAAAGGACTCGGATTGATCCTTCGCCCCTGAGGGTGTCTTCGAGTGCTCGCTCGGCGGCGGCGGCGTGTACAGCCTGGGCCGCATCACGAATCTGGCCGGTGGTGACGCGCTCGAACTGGCCGGCGGTAGGGGCGTGAGCGCCGCCGATTCCCCGGGTGGTGCGCTAAATGGGGACTCCATTCGAGGCCAGCCGTAAGGGGACTCTGGCACCGCCGAACCTGCCTCGCTGTAGGGTGCCGTGGACCTCCCCGGTTGATCGTTCATCCTGTCCTTGTCGTGTGCCTCGGTGTCGCTCTCGGCCTGCTCGCTCACGGCGGCCCCTCTCGCTCCCGGCGGACGTCAGCGGCTGCGGGGCAACCGCTGACGGCGTGCCCCAGTCCGACATTGTCCCGTTGCAGGTGGCCTAGTTATTTGCGAATGGGCGAACATTGCCGTCATCCGTTGCAGCGGGGACGGCGTGGTGGTTGAGCGGCCCCCCTATGCTGCATCCATGCCGAATCGCGACTCGCCGATGGATCCGGTCTCTAAGAACGACCCGCGGGATCGCTCCGGGGCATCGGCCGCGACGTCGCCAGAAGGGCCGGTTTTCCAGGATGGGCCGGGCGATGCAGACGGCTTCGAGCGGCTGTGGACGCCGCACCGCATGGCCTATCTACGGGGTGAAAACAAACCCGGCGGACGGGACGCTAGAGATCAGTGCCCTTTCTGCCGGGTCCCAAGCCTTCCCGACGAAGAAGGGCTTGTGGTGGCGCGCGGCCAAACCGTGTTCACCGTACTGAACCTGTATCCCTACACCAGCGGTCACCTGATGATCTGCCCGTATCGGCACGTCGCAGACTACACCGAGCTTGGGGAGCTGGAGACAGCCGAGCTCGCCGAAAACACCAAGCATGCCGTGCGGGCGTTGCGTCACGCATCAGGCGCGCAAGGCTTCAATATCGGCATGAACCTCGGCGGGGTGGCTGGTGCCGGGATCGCGGCGCACCTTCACCAGCATGTGGTGCCGCGATGGGGTGGCGACAGCAACTTCATGGCGGTCGTTGGGCAGACCAAGGTGCTGCCACAACTGCTCCGCGAGACCCGCAAGATCATCGCCGATGCGTGGCCAACGGAATGACGAACGCCGCTGCCATCTCTCCCCACCAGACCGTTGCTTTCGTGCCGATATGTACGATTCCAGCAACGGTCTGGTGGGAAATGTTGTCTTCACGGCGTGACAGGCCGTGGACTGCGAAGGTTGGGCTGGTCGCCGATGGCCGCCCAGGTAGGCCCCGCACCTCAGTCCTTCTTAGAAGCCTTCGCCACCCTTTCCGCCAGATGCGACGGCAGCGGTTCGTGGCGCAGGTAGGAGCGCGTGAAACTGCCGGTGCCCTGTGACATCGAGCGCAGGTCGATGGAATAACGCGTGATCTCGAGTTCGGGGATCTCGGCCCTGACCAGGGTCCGTCCGCCCGGAACCGATTCAGTGCCGAGCACACGGCCCCGCCGCGACGACAGGTCCGACATGACCGCGCCGACGTAATCGTCTGGGACGAGCACCGATACCTCGTCCACAGGCTCGAGGAGCAGCACGCCGGCCTTGTCTGCGGCATCCTTGAGCGCCAGCCTTCCGGCCTTCTGGAAAGCCATGTCGGACGAGTCCACCGAGTGCGCTTTGCCGTCGTACAGCGTGACCCTGATGTCCTCCATGGGGTAGCCGGCCAGCACCCCGGTCTCCATCTGGGCCCGCACGCCCTTTTCGACCGACGGGATGAACTGCCGCGGCACCACACCCCCGACGATCTTGTCAATGAACTCGAAGCCACTTCCTGACGGCGTCGGCTCGAGCTCGATATGGCAGATTCCGTACTCGCCGTGACCGCCGGTCTGCTTCACATTCCTGCCTAGGCCCTGGGCCTTTCCCGCGGCCGTCTCTCGCAGCGGCACTCGCAGGTCCACGGTCTCCACCTCGACGCCGTAACGGTGCGCGAGACGGTCGAGCAGAACGTCGGCATGTGCTTCACCGATGCACCAGAGGACGAGCTGGCGGGTCTCGGCGTTCATCTGCATCCGCAGCGTCGGGTCCTCCGCCACCAGCCGGCCGAGCGCCTGCGACATCTTGTCTTCGTCGGCCTTGGATTTGGCCTTGATCGCGATAGGCAGCAATGGCTCTGGCATGGTCCAGGGCTCCATAAGCAGCGGCCGTTCCTTGTCCGAGAGAGTGTCGCCCGTCTCGGCGGAGCCCAGCTTGGCCACGGCACAGATGTCACCCGCAACGCACTGCGCAACCGTCCGTTGTTGCTTGCCGAGGGGTGAGGTGAGGGCGCCTACTCTCTCGTCCACGTCGTGGTCGGCGTGGCCGCGGTCCTCCATGCCGTGCCCAGACACGTGGACCACCACGTCGGGTCTCAGCGTGCCGGAGAACACCCGCACCATGCTGACCCGGCCGACGTAGGGATCGGACGCCGTCTTGATGACCTCGGCAAGCAGCGGGCCCTTGGGATCGCAGCGGATCCCGTTCACCGGCTTGCCGTCCACGGTTGTGACCGTCGGCATCGGGTGCTCGACGGGCGAGGGGAACGCCTGCGTCATGACCTCGAGCACTTCGGTCAATCCAATGCCGTGTGGCGCCGAGGCGGCCAGGACCGGATAGAAGCTGCCCTGGGCCACCGCCTTCTCTAGGTCCTCGATTAGAACCTTCGACTCGATATCTTCACCGGACAGGTACCTGTCCATAAGGGTCTCGTCTTCGCTCTCCTGGATGATCCCCTCGATGAGGCTGCTTCGCAGCTCATCCACGCGTGGAAGATCGCTTGGATCTGGTTGGTGTTCCGTACGCTCGCCGCCAGAGTAGTCATGAAAGCGTTGCGACAAGAGGCCGATAAGACCCCTGACCTCGCCGCGATCGCCGTTCACCGGCAGATATAGCGGAGCCACCCCGCTGCCGAACGCGTCCTGGCAGACGGACAGAACCTCGTCGAATTCCGCGCGTTGGTGGTCGATCTTTGTGATGATGACAGCCCGGGGCATCCCGACAGAAGCGCATTCATCCCACAGCATGCGAGTAAGCCCGTCGACGCCCTCCGTCGCCGACACAGCGAACAGCGCGGCGTCCGCCGCGCGAAGCCCTGCGCGAAGGTCACCGACGTAGTCCGCGTATCCAGGCGTATCAAGAAGGTTGATCTTGGTGCCCGCGAACATAACAGGTGCGAGCGAGAGATTTACCGAGCGTTGCTGCCGGACCTCCACCTCGTCAAAGTCGCTGACGGTGGTGCCGTCGTCGACACGACCGGGTCGCTGGATCGTTCCGGTAAAACCGAGCAACGCCTCAACCAAGGTTGTCTTGCCCGATCCCGAGTGGCCGACGAGCACGACGTTGCGCACCCCGTCAGGCTGGTCGGCCGCTGGTGCCCTGCCGGCGGCTCCCGCGACATTTGCTTTATCTGCCACCCGTATCGCCTCCTGCCAGGTTGTGTGTTGTTCACCTGCCGGTGTGCTCAGCCTTTACCTGCGGGCGGCGTCACCACAACCCCCCACCCGGAAACGCCCGGCTTGCCCCGACGTCACCGGCCTGGGCGGCGGCCCCCACACCAGCCCAGCGGCCTCACCAGCCCGGCGGCGCCTGGCCAGCCCGGCAGCCACCGGCTTGACACGTCGCTGTAGGCAATAAGATCGGACGGCCATGCTCAACGCCTTGCGACCGAACATAGAGCGCCTGCTCACCCCAGTCGTGCGTGGGCTTGCGCGCGCTGGCATCACGCCGAATCAGATCACAGTCGTAGGCACACTCGGGGTAGTGGGCGGCGCTCTCGGCTTGTTTCCCACCGGCCACCTTTTTGCTGGCACGATAGTGTGCACGGTATTTGTCTTCGCGGACACGATTGACGGCCTGCTCGCACGGGTTACGGGGAGCACGGGAGCCTGGGGTGCGTTCCTCGATTCCACTCTGGACCGTATCGTTGAGGCAGCCGTTTTCGGCGGCCTCGTGCTGTGGTTCTTTGGTGGGGGGAATGACAGCCTGCTTGCTGGCGTGGCTCTTTTCTGCCTGGTCGTCGGCGGGCTGGTGTCCTACGCCAAGGCCCGGGCTGAAGGCCTTGGGCTGCGCTGCGACGTCGGCATCGCAGGACATCCGGAAAAATTGCTCATCACACTGGTGGCAGCGGGACTCGCTGGGCTTGGGGTTCCTTATGTGCTGGCGGTGGGGCTGTGGCTGCTCGCCGCCGCAAGCCTGGTCACCCTGGGCCAGCGTGTGCTGGTCGTCCACCGTGGCGCTACGGCGGCACCGCGGACGTAGCTGAGGGAGACGCTTGTGGAACGGGTGAAGGAGCGCCTGACTGCCGCGGCATACGCGCTGGGTTGGGCCGCGGTGCGCCGGGTGCCGGAGAGGATGGCACGGAGCATCTTCATGCTGATCGCGGAGATCGTGTGGCGGCGGCAGGGCAAGAGCGTGCAGCGGCTGGAGGCGAACCTCCGCCGGGTCATTGGCCCGGAGCCGAGCGGCAAGGAGTTGCGCCTGCTCTCGCGTGCGGGCATGCGCTCCTATATGCGCTACTGGCTGGAGGTTTTCCGGCTGCCGGTGATCAGCCAGCAGCGCATCCTCGACTACATGCGCTGCACCGGCGAGGAGGAGACCGCGTTCGCTCAGATGGCGGCCGGCCGTGGAGTGATCTTCGCCCTGCCGCACATGGGCAACTGGGAACACGCGGGCGCCTGGATTATCGCCCGCGGCGTAGGTTCCTTGACCACCGTTGCCGAACGGCTGCGCCCCGAGTCACTCTTCGAACGCTTCGTCGCGTTCAGGGAGAGCCTCGGAATGGAAGTGCTGGCCCTGACGGGGAGTAGGACGAACGTATTCGCCGCGCTCGCGCAGCGCCTGCGGGCGGGCAAGCTGGTTTGCCTGCCCTGTGACAGGGACCTGACCGCGTCCGGGGTGGAGGTCACGTTCTTCGGCGAGCGTGCCCGCATGGCGGCGGGACCGGCGGCGCTGGCGGTGCAGACCGGCGCCGCGCTGATGCCCGTGACGCTCTGGTTTGAGGGTGAGTATTGGAGGGCTCATATCTACGGAGAGATCCCGGTTCCCGAGAGCGGCAGCCGCAAGGACAAGGTGGCCGCGATGAGCCAGGAGGTTGCGAACATATTCGAGGCCGGCATTCGCAACCATCCCGCGGACTGGCACATGCTGCAAAGGGTGTTCGTGGCCGATCTCGACCCCGAGCGGCTGCCGCCCGCAGCGGGCAGCGACGCATCCGGGCGCAACACGACCGCTGCGCGCACCGTCGATACCACGGGCTCCAGCAGCACCACAAGATCCGGCAGCACGGAAAGTGCGAACCCGTGAAAGTGGGCATTGTCTGCCCCTACACCTGGGAGGTCCCCGGCGGAGTGCAGGCGCACGTCAGGGATCTGGCGGAAGCGCTGCTCGCCCTGCATCACGACGTTTCGGTGATCACCCCAGCCGACGACGATACGCCGCTGCCTCCCTACGTGGTTCCGGCCGGCCGCGCGGTTCCTGTCCCATACAACGGATCGGTCGCCCGCCTGGCGTTCGGATTTCTTTCCGCGAGCCGGGTTCGCCGCTGGGTGCGCGACGGCGGGTTCGATGTCCTCCATGTCCATGAGCCCGTCGCGCCCAGCTTGTCGCTTCTTGCCTGCTGGGTGGCGTCCGGCGCGATCGTTGCGACCTTCCACACCGCAATGGTTCGATCACGCGCCCTGCACGCCGCCCACCCCATCCTGCAATCGGCGCTTGAGAAGATCAGTGCCCGGATCGCGGTTTCTGAGGCTGCCCGCAAGACGCTGGTCGAGCACCTCGGCGGTGACGCCGTGCTGATCCCGAACGGCGTCCCCGTGCACAAATACCAGGGCGTGGCCCCGCTGCCAGGCTGGCCGGGCGATGGCGGCGCCCTGGGCTTCCTCGGCAGGATGGATGAGCCGCGTAAAGGCCTGCAAGTGCTGCTCGCCGCGTTCGAGCTGCTCGCGGGCGAGCGGCCAGCCCTGCGCCTGCTGATCGCCGGGCCCGGAGACGCCGACGAAGTGCTTGAAAAGGTCGCGCCGCCGTTGCGTGACCGCGTCGTGCTGCTCGGACAGGTCAGTGAGGAGGTGAAGGCGCGCGTCTACCGCTCGGTCGACGTGTTCTGCGCGCCCAACACCGGTGGTGAGAGTTTCGGCATCGTCCTAGCCGAGGCAATGGCATCGGGCGCCGCAATCGTCGCAAGTGATCTGGATGCGTTCCGGATGGTCCTCGGGAGGGGCCGCGCCGGTGAACTCTTCCAGACCGGTAACGCGGCGGACCTTGCCGCGGCGGCCGGGCGCACACTCGACGACCCGCAGCGGCGCGCGATCCTGTCACGCGAGGCAATGTCGGCCGTGCGATCCTACGACTGGTCGGTGGTCGCACGCGACGTCGTCCGCGTCTATGAAACCGTGGTACCCGGCGCCGACCGCGTCGCCGTCGCCCCATGAGCGGCCGAGCAGCGCAGCGGCTGACCGGTTCGGCGGCCGACCGGCTCAGCGGTTGCCTGCCTCGGCGCCCGGCGGCCTGCCCCGCCGCGGCCTGCCCCGCCGCGGCAAAAGCTGAGGGACAGCGATGAATGTCGTACTGACCGATGTGGCCATCGTCATCGCGCTGGCCGTGCTCGTCGGCTTCTACGTCTCGTGGCGGGCGAGCAGGCTGGACCGCCTGCATGCGCGCGCAGAAACCACCCACGCGGCGCTTGACGCGGCCTTGGCCAGGCGCACCGGAGTCGTTCTTGAGCTCGCCGGGTCGGGATTGCTCGATCCCGCGACGAGCCTGCTCATCGCGGGTGCGGCGCATGACGCGAGGGCCGTGGGCCAGCTTGAGTCCGTCGATGCCTCGGGCGGTGAGGCACAGCCACGCGAGCTTGCGGAAAGCGACCTTTCCCGTGCGTTGCGGGCGGCGCTGGCTCAACCGGGATTTCGCGCGGCGCTGCCGGGCACGGAGGGTGCCGATGAGCTGCTCGCGGCGATTGAGGCGGCGGCACACCAGGTGTTTCTCGCCCGCAACTTCTACAACGACGCCGTTGCAGCCACTCTGGCGGCCCGGCGCCGTCGGCTCGTGCGGCTGCTGCGCCTGGCTGGAGGCGCACCGGCCCCCGTATTCTTTGAGATCGACGACGCGCCACCGTTGATCGGTGACGGGAGTGACGGTGCCGACATGCCGCGCCTCACCGGCTGATCACCTTACTGGTCCAGAACGGCTGCCGCGGCGCGTGACGGTACTGCCGTGCGGTCGACCGGGGGGTATGGCGCTCACCGGCCGACTCGCCCCCGATCTCACCCGCGGCCGCAGCACCCTGCTGGGGCGGATAAGAGCCGGGCCGTCCATGATCCGCTACGTCGGAGACATCTCAGCGGTATCAGCTGAGATGTCTCCGACAAAAAGGATCAAGCGCGGCGGAGCTCCAGTTGATGGCGCACCGACCGCACCTCCCGGTCGCGATTGGCACACTGGCCCGGCCACTTCGTGGTTCTCGCGGCAGGGTAGTGGCTGTTGGGCGCGACTGAGCCGGGTGAATACCATGGAAGGACAACCCGATCATTCGAGTGAGGTCCCGCATGTCCGTCACCACTTCCGCCGTCAGCCCCACCGGCGCTCGCCGTGGCGATGCCGCCACCGGCCCCGAGACCGGCACCGCGAGGGTCAAGCGGGGAATGGCCGACATGCTCAAGGGCGGCGTGATCATGGACGTGGTCACGCCGGAACATGCCAAGATCGCCGAGGATGCGGGCGCCGTCGCGGTCATGGCGCTCGAGCGGGTGCCGGCCGACATCCGCGCGCAAGGCGGCGTGGCCCGTATGAGTGACCCGGACATGATCGAACGGATCATGGCCACCGTCTCCATCCCCGTCATGGCCAAGTGCCGCATCGGCCATTTCGTCGAGGCCCAAGTGCTGCAGGCCATTGGGGTGGACTACATCGACGAGTCGGAGGTGCTCACGCCCGCGGACGAGAGCCACCACGTCGACAAGTGGAAGTTCACCGTGCCATTCGTGTGCGGAGCCACCAATCTCGGCGAAGCGCTGCGCAGGGTAGCCGAGGGCGCTGCCATGATCAGGTCAAAGGGCGAGGCCGGCACGGGCAACGTTGTGGAGGCCACCCGTCACATGCGCCAGATCAGCGGGGCGATCCGTCGCCTGTCGGTTCAGTCCGGCGAGGAGCTGTACGCCGCCGCCAAGGAACTCGGCGCGTCGTATGAGCTCGTGGAGGAGGTCAGCCGGACCGGTCGGCTTCCCGTGGTGCTTTTCACGGCCGGGGGAATCGCCTCACCGGCGGACGCCGCGATGATGATGCAGCTTGGCGCGGAAGGCGTGTTCGTGGGATCGGGCATCTTCAAGTCGGGCGACCCGGCCAAGCGTGCGGCAGCGATCGTCAAGGCCACCACCTTCCATGACGACCCCGATGTGATCGCCAAGGTGTCACGCGGGCTCGGTGAGGCAATGGTGGGCATCAACCTCGACACACTTCCGCCGGAACAGCATTACGCGGGTCGCGGCTGGTAGCGGCGGCGCCACCACGTCGTAGTTTACACTGAATAGTAAACTATACGGTTTAGTTTATTCGAG
>WNGB01000308.1_pt1 | contig 78760 bp, 64 predicted proteins | sample 5400681 | NCBI WGS metagenome assembly WNGB01 (sample SAMN13153367, study PRJNA577476) | soil metagenome | isolation source: 115 cm soil or saprolite under grassland replicate 2 | place: USA:California | collected 2016-06-15 | reverse complement strand
TCGTCACCGGCAAGTCGAACTGGGGCCCGCACTCGTTCTACGTCGCGCTGATCGTCGAGACCGGCCTCGTCGGGACGGTCGCGTTCTTCCTCTTTCTGCGCTATCTGTTCGCGCGCCTGCGCGCTGCGCGCGCGCTCGGGCGGCGGCTGGCGATCGAGGGCGAGCCACTCGCCCGCCGCGTCCGGCCGCTCGCGTGGGGGCTCACAGCCGCGCTGGCGGGGACGCTGGCCGCGAACCTCTTCTACCTCACCATGGTCTTCTACTACTTCTACGCGGTCGCCGTGCTCGCGCTCGCGCTGCCGATCGTCTTCGCGCGTCCCTTGCGCAAATGATCGCCGAGACGAGGGCGCTGCGCCTCGCGGCGGCAATCACGTGGCTCATGACCGCGCTCTTCGTCGTGACGGCGGTGGTCATCGCGATCGTGATCCCGATTCACGCGCAAGACGCGCTGACGTTCGGCGAGTGGTCGCGGCTGATCTCCGAGCACTGGCACTTGCACTATCCAGCCGCCACGGGCCAGGAGTACGGGCGGCCGCTGTTCTACGTGCTCCAGGGCTGGATGTGGGGGGTGTTCGGGTTCGGAGAGCCGTCGGGCCGCCTCCTGAGCCTGCTCTTCTCTCTGCTCCTCCTCGGGGCGCTCGTCTGGCTTGTCCGCGACCGCGACTGGGGACGTCTCGCAGGACTGCTCGCGGCCTTCGCACTGATCAGTACGCCGACCTTCGCTTTTCAGATCGCGTCCGGGCTGACGGATCTCCCAGTCGCAGCATTCGTCGCGCTCGCCGGAGTGCTCGTGTGGGGGCACCGCCCAGGGCCGGCACGGGCCGTGATTCTGGGAGTCGTCGCAGCGCTGGCAATGCTGGCGAAGCCGAGCGCGCTCCTCGCGCTCGTCGGACTGGCGTTGGCCCAGTTGCTTCTCAACGAGTCGTGGCGCGGTCGGCTTTTGTACCGCGTCGCGCCGATCGTCGCAGGCATCGGCGTGGGCCTTGCCTACGACCTCACCCAGGCACGCTATGTCCATCAAAGCCTGCGCACGTTTCTCCAGGCAGGCGTGAACACGGACTACTACCGGACCTTGGCGAACGAGGCGCGGCGGTACGCGCTGCTCGATGGAAACTGGTTCGGGGACGGGCTTCGCGTCGCGATCTTTTTCGCGCTCGTCTACACCGGCCTGCGGCTCGTCGGGGCACGTCACCGGATCGCGGTGCTTGCCGCCCTTCCGATCGCCCTGCTCGCGAGCTGGCTTGGACCCTGGCTCGCTGCAGACCAAGCGCGTCTTGCCGTCGGGTCCTTGCATTCGGCCGGAGCAGCCGCTGCTGCCGTCGGAAGCGCTGCGTTTCTCGCCTTCGGTATCGACTCGTACAACGACGCTGTTGCGAGTCGAGGCGAACTGGGCCGCTTCGCGCTCTGGGCTCTCCCGACAGCAACGGCGTGGGCGGTGTACGGGGCGTACGACTTCCGTCTCTTGGCTCCGGCGTGGCCGCCGCTACTCGCGCTCGTCGTGCTGGCCGCCCTTCCCGCGGCCAGCGGGTTCGCCCGGCGCGGCCCGCTCGCTCTCGCGCTGCCCTTCGCTCTCTTTGCCGTGGTCGTCGCCGAGAACGTCTACAACATCGACGGTCTGCGGAAGTCGGGCTGGGACCAGCTGCGAAGGACGGACGATTGGCTCGACCGAAGCGAGACCCGCGCGATCGTCCTTCCCGCGCTGAGTCGTGCGCTGATCGCCGTGCGTCGCGAGATGAGACCGGGGGATCTGCTGATCTCGCCGGAGGGGGCGTTCCGGTTCTTCTACCCAGGTCACGTGGAGCAGTCGTTCCCGCTCAACTGCAACGACCTGCATCGCTTTCGGGTCTTTGTGCTGACGACTGACGTAGGCAGCAAGCGCTACATCGAGGATTTCCTGCACGTTTCGGGCGAGCCGTCGTTCTGGGCCTCGTGCTCGGCCCCGCGGCTGAAGCAGCTGACGGACGGATCGGAGGGGTACGCGGTGTTCCGCGTCGAGGGCTGATGCGTGTCGGTGTGCTGACCACGTCGTATCCGCGCTTCCCCGGAGATGCGGCGGGACGATTTGTCTCGGACGCGGTCGAGCGCGTACGCACGCGGGGTGTCGCCGTGGAGGTCGTAGGCCCAGAGCAGTTCCACAGCTACGGGATCACGTACGGACACGGCGTCCTCGGCAACCTGCGGCGCCGGCCCTGGCTTGCGCTTTTGGTGCCCGCGCTGCTCGCGAGCTTCGTTCGGGCCGCGCGGGCCGTCGACGCCGACCTCCTGCACGCGCACTGGATTCCAGCCGGCTGGGTTGCGGCGAGGACGGGGAAGCCGTACGTCGTCCAGGTCTGGGGCACGGACGTCGAGCTCGCGCGCCACGCGCCGCGGCTTGCGCGGCGCGTTCTCCGCGGGGCGCGGCTCGTGATCGCCGCGTCGACAACGCTCGCCGACCTCGCGCGGCTGCTCGGGGCCCGGGAGGTGCGCGTCATTCCGAGCGGCGTCGACCTTCCGGCCGCGGTCGGCGAGGAGGCGGACCCCCCTGAGGTCCTGTACGCCGGCCGGCTCTCGCCCGAGAAGGGCGTGCTCGAGCTCGTGGAGGCGACGCGCGGGCTGCTCCTCGTCACCGCCGGCGACGGGCCGCTGCGATCGCGTGTACCGGGCGCCCGGGGCTTCGTCCCCCATGACGAGCTCCAGAGCCTGTATGCGCGGGCCGCCGTGGTTGCCTGCCCGTCGCGCCGTGAGGGCTTCGGCGTGGCCTGTCTCGAGGCGATGGCGCATGGCCGCCCGGTCGTCGCGACGGGCGTCGGGGGTCTGCGCGATCTCGTCGTGGACGGGGAGACGGGCATCGTGGTGCCTCCAAGGGATCCTGCGGCCCTCAGGAGCGCGCTGGAGCGCCTTCTCGGCGACCGGAGCCTTCGCCGCCGCCTCGGTGCGGCCGGGCGTGAGCGGGCGCGAGAGCGCTTCTCGTGGGCGACTATGACCGATGCGACCCTCGAGGCCTACGCCGACGCCGCAGGAACAATGCGGCTATGACACGCGCGCTCATCACCGGCATCGGCGGCCAGGACGGTTCCCTGCTCGCGGAGCTCCTCCTCGAGCGGGGCTACGAAGTCGTGGGTGTCGTGCGCCCGGGTGCCCCGCGCTACGACAATCTCGGCGCGATCGAGGGACGCGTCGAGCTCTACGAAGCAGACCTTCTCCACCAGACTTCGCTCGCACGGGCACTTCGCGCCTTCCGTCCCGGAGAGGTCTACAACCTCGCGGCGCCGTCCTTTGTTCCGGCGTCGTGGGACCGGCCCGTCGAGACGGCCGAGTTCGCGGCTGTCGGTGCGACCGCGATCCTGGAGGCGATCCGCATCGTCGATCCGTCGATCCGCTTCTACCAGGCCTCGTCGAGTGAGATCTTCGGCGATCCTGTCGAATCCCCACAGACGGAAGAGACGCCGCCGGCGCCCGTGACGCCGTACGGCGTGGCCAAGGCCTACGCGCATTTCATCGTCCGCTCGTACCGCCGGCGCTACGGCGTTTTCGCCTGCTCGGGAATCCTCTACAACCACGAATCACCGCGCCGCCCGCTGGCGTACGTTCCGCGCAAGGTGGCGCATGGGGCGGCCGCGATCTCGCTGGGGCTCGAGGACGAGCTCGTCCTCGGCGACCTCGACGCGCGTCGCGACTGGGGCTACGCGGGAGACTACGTGCACGCGATGTGGCTCGTGCTGCAGCAGTCCGAGCCTGACGACTACGTCGTCGCATCGGGCGAGGATCACTCGGTGCGCGAGCTCGTCGAGTGCGCGTTTGCGCACGTCGGTCTCGATTGGGAGCGTCACGTGCGGGTCGATCCCTCTCTTCAACGCGGCGCGGCCGAGTTGCACCGCCTCGTCGGGGATGCAACGAAGGCGCGCACGCAGCTCGGATGGCAACCGGAAGTCGACTTCACAAAGCTCGTACATCTGCTCGTCGACGCAGATCTCACGCGACTGCGGGCGCGTGCGGACGAGCACGCGACTAGCATGGAGCAACGATGAGCAACGGCCGACAATTGACCATCGACGGGTTCGAGATCAATGACGACACCGGCTGCTACGTCATCGCCGAGATCGGCCACAACCACCAGGGCTCGGTCGAGCAGGCGAAGGCGATGCTCACGATGGCAAAGGACTGCGGTGCTGACGCCGTCAAGGTGCAGAAGCGCTCGAACCGCACGCTCTACACGCGAGACTTCTTCGAGCAGCCGTACGACAACGAGTTCAGCTTTGGCTCGACGTACGGGGCGCATCGCGAGGCGCTCGAGCTCGATCGCGAGGACTACGCCGAGTTGCAGCGCTATGCGCGCGAGATCGGCATTACCTTCTTTGCTACGCCCTTCGACTTCGAGAGTGCGGACTTCCTCGCCGAACTCGATGTCCCCGCCTACAAGCTCGCATCGGCGGATTTGCTCAACACGCCGCTGCTGCGGCACGTCGCGTCTTTCGGCAAGCCGATGCTGATCTCAACCGGGGGCGCGACACTGGAGGACGTCGACCGCGCCATCGACGCCGTCAGACCGCTCAACAAGCAGCTCTGCATCCTCCAATGCACGGCCGCGTATCCGTGTGAGACCGAGGACCTGCATCTGCGCGTGATCACGACGCTGCGCGAGCGTTATCCCGACTTCGTGATCGGTCTGTCCGATCACCAAAACGGCATTTCCATGGCACTTGTCGCCTACATGCTCGGGGCGCGGGTGATCGAGAAGCACTTCACACTGAACCACGCCTGGAAGGGAACCGATCACGCTTTCTCCCTGATGCCGGAAGGCCTGCGGAAGCTCGTGCGCGACCTGCAGCGCGTACCCGCCGCGCTCGGAGACGGCGTCAAGCGCCCGCTGCCCGTGGAGGGGAAGCCGCTCGAGAAGATGGGCAAGAAGCTCGTCGCGGCGCGGGACCTGGAGCTCGGGCACGTCCTGACGGCAGACGACATCGCGATCAAGTCGCCCGCGGACGGCGGCCTGCCGCCGTACGAGCTCGATCGGCTCGTCGGTCGGCGACTGCGGCGCCCTGTCGTGTTCGAGGACTTCGTCACCTTCGACGACGTCGAGCCTCTCCCGGAGCACGCCGGAGCGCACGCAGCCGCGCAGCCGTGACGGAGCTGCAGTGGCTCCTCGAGCGGATCAAGCTGGCCGTCTTCGACTTCGACGGCGTCTTCACCGACAACCGCGTCTGGGTCAACGAGCGCGGCGAGGAGCTGCTCGCTTTCACGCGCAGCGACGGGCTCGGTCTGCGGCGACTCGACGAGGTTGGCGTCCAGTACCTGATCGTGTCGATGGAGCAGAACCCGATCGTCAGCGCGCGCGCGCGGAAGCTGCACGCGGACTGCATGCAGGGAGTGGAGGAGAAGCTCTCGGTGCTGCGCGAACGCGCCCAGCAGCTCGGCGTCACACTCGAGGAAACCGCGTATGTGGCTCGTGACGCAGGATCTCTTCTCGCTGCAGGACCGCGTAGCGATCGTGACGGGCGGCGCCGGTCAGCTCGGCCGCGAGATCGTGCGCGGGCTCGAAGAGCGCGGCGCGCGCGTCGCCGTGTTCGACCTCGAAACAGAGCGTTTTCGCGTGAATGTGACAGACCGGGCCGCGGTCGAGCGCGCGACGGCGGAGGTCGTGGACGAGTGGGGAGCTCCCCACGTGCTCGTCAATGCGGCGGCTCTCGACTCGCCGCCCGACGCGCCCGCCGAAGAGGTCGGTCCCGTCGAGTCATATCCGGAAGCGTCCTTCGACCAGGTCATGGACGTCAACGTCAAAGGCACGTTCCTCACCTGCCAGGTCGTCGGTGCGCGCATGGCAGCCGAGGCACGGGGCTCGATCGTGAACGTCTCCTCGGTGTACGGAATGCTCTCGCCCGTCCAGGATCTGTACGAGTTTCGTCGTCGCGGCGGCGGCGAGTTCTACAAGCCGATCGCGTATTCCGTCTCGAAGTCCGCGATCTACAACCTCACGCGTTACCTGGCGACCTACTGGGCGAAGAGCTGCGTGCGCGTCAATACGCTGACGCTCGCGGGCGTGTGGAACGACCAGCCGCAGGAGTTCGTCGACGCGTATACCGCACGGATGCCGCTCGGGCGCATGGCGGATGCGCGCGAAGTCATCGGTCCTGTCGTCTTCCTCGCCTCGGATGCTTCCTCATACGTCACCGGCGCGAATCTCGTTGCCGACGGCGGATGGACGGCGTGGTGAGCTCGCGCCGCATCACGCTCGTGAGCTCGCAGCTGCTCGGATTCGAGCTGGCGGGTGGTGGCGTCGGAGCGGCGACGGCGTTTCTTGCGATCGCGCTCGCACGGATGGGTCATGACGTCCACGTCCTGTACACGAAGGAGTGCCTCCCTCGTCCGCTCGACGAAGAGTGGGCGCGCCGCTATGCAGACGCCGGAGTGAAGATCGAGCGCGTCCCTGCGCTCGCCGCGCCGGTCGAGCCGCCGTATTTCGGCCGTCTGCGCGCAGTCGACCTCGCTTTGCGCGCCGATCCACCGGAAGTCGTGATCGCCCACGAATACGGAGCCCCTGCGTACAACGCGCTTCGCCTACGCCAGCTCGGGGTCGCGTACGAGGACACCGTGTTCGTCGCTTACTGCCACGGGACTAGCCCGTGGCTCAAGGAAGTAACCGGGAACCCCCGCATCTCCCTGGAGATGGTTGCGCATCTGCGGCTCGAGCAGGCAGGCGTCGAGCTCGCCGACATCGTCGTGAGCCCCAGCGCGTACATGGTCGAATGGATGCGCCGGCAAGGGTGGCGCTTGCCCGAGGCGCGGGTGATCCCATTGGTGACGTACGCGACGGCGATGGACGAGCGGCCGTCGGTGCGGGCTGACGCCGACGGAGATCGGCGCGTCGAGCGGCTCGTGTTTTTCGGGCGGTTGCAAAAGGTGAAAGGCGTGGAGCCCTTCGTGGGCGGGTTGAATGCGCTCGCCCCGGAGCTACTCAAGCGAATCGAGCTGGAGTTCCTCGGCGGAGCGACGAGGGATTGGGACCCCGACCGTGTGGCCGGTCTGATGTCCGAAGCGACCACGCGTGCCCTTCGGGGAGTCTCGTTTGAAACCGAGCTCAACCAGCAAGAGGCGCTTGAGCGGCTCAGCCGCCCAGGGACGCTTGCCGTTATCCCGTCGTTAGCAGAGAACTCCCCGAACGTCGTGTACGAGTGCTTGGAGGCACGGATCCCGTTCCTCGCGAGTGCGGCCGGTGGAATCGGTGAGCTGGTTGCGGCGGAAGATCGCGCGCGGGTGTTGTTCGACCCGACGGCGGAGGGCGTTGCGGCGGCATTGGAGCGTGTCCTGGTGCAACGCGACGCACTACGTCCGGTTCGACCGGCATTTGACGGCGGCGAGGTATTGCAGGGCTGGGCGGATGTGGCGGCAATGAAGCCCGGCGCGGTGGCGCAGCTGCGGGAGCGGCCCGCGGTAGATGTGGTCGTGGTCGAGCGCGGGTCAACGGAGGCGAGCGAGCGTTGCTTGTCGGCGCTTGCACGTCAGAGTTATGAGCGGCTACATGTGATCCGTTCGACGGGCGTCTCGGTCGCGGCCGCACGGGACGAGGGGCTGCGCGCGAGCGGGGCCGAGTGGGTCGTGTTTGTGGATCAGGAAGACGCTCCTGAACCTGAGCTCCTGGAGGTTCTCGTGCGAGCGCAGGCTGCCTCGGGCGCGGATGTCGTTACTTGCGGCCTCTTTTGCGACGGCCGCGAGCACTTCTTCGCAGGTGAGCCGGGCGGGGTCGGCGTGCTTTGGAACGGGTACGGAACGGTGGCCTTGCTGCGGCGCGAGCTGCTCGACGACGTGACGACTACGTGGCCGGTCGTCGGCGATCACGACTGGCCGCTCCTAGCACGGCTGAATGCAGCCGGAGCACCCATCGTCTCGGTCCCGCTTCCGCTGGTGCAGCGGGCTGCGCGGCCGGGATCGTTGGAGCGCGAGCCGAGCGACGCGCTACTGGTGATCGAAGCGCTCGAGCGGGCGCTTCCGGATCAGCTGCGTCTGGTTGTGCGTCTCGCCGCCGGACTGGCGGCCGACATCCGCCAACAGGCACCGACGGCCCCGACAGGCCGCCTGCGGCGGCGGCTGAAGCGCCTCGCCGCGCGATTCACCTGACGTCGCGAAGCAGGCTCCGGAAGGCGCGGCGCGCGCGCTTGGGGAGTCCTCCGTCGCTGACGCCTCCGCGACGCGCGTCCGCCGCGAGCCCGGCGGCGAGTCGCGCCGCTCCGCGCAGCGCTTCCGGCAACGCGCGTTCGAGTTGCTGAACGGCTCGTAACGCAGCGGCCGGGTCGTCCTCGACGGATCCGGGCGCGGCCCGACCGTCTGCGAGCGCGAGCGGAATGGAGACGATCGACGCTCCCGAGGCGGCCAGCGACGCGAGCAGTGGCCACGTGCTGTCTCGTTCTTCAGGCCAAGGGGCGGGCAGCCGGTCGAGGAGGTCCCGCCGGACGAGGGCGACTGTCCCGTACTCATTCGAGAGCGCTCCCAGCCCGGCTGCGTCGCCCGCGAAGAGCCGGAGCCGGCCGTCTGGAAGACGTAGTCCGCAGGTGACGACATCGGCGCTGGTCGCCCGCTGCGCGCGAATGAGCGCGTCCCGAAGCGCGTCGTCGCCGTCGGGGATGAGAACGAAATCCCCGCCGCCCGCGTCGGCGTGGTCGCGTCGAGGCGCCGGTCGTAGCTCGACCACCTCGCGCCAACTCTCGAGCGACGCATCGCGCCCGAAGGCCGGATTGGTCGGTGAGGGCATGTTTCCATCGGCGAGGACGCGACGAAGCGCACCTGCGACACCCTCCGCCGTTGGCTCGAAGAGGGCGCGTGTACGGTCATCGGGTGCGATCAGTTCCGGGACGCCGCCGACATTGCTGGCGATGAACGGGATCCGGTGCTCGAGACATTCGTAGATCGTGTTGGGCGAGTTCTCCTGGAGGGACGGCATGACGACGAGCGTGCCTGGACGGCCGAGGCGCTCCAGTGCCTCGTGCTGTTCGAGCTCGCCGGCAAAAACGACCCTCGAAGCTGCGGGCAGCATCGCTTCCACTCGCTCGCGCGGCCACGTTCTCGTCGTCTTCCCGACGAACTCGAGCTCGACCCGGTCGAGGAGCTCTGGCTCGAGCTTGTTCAGTGCTTCCGCGAAGATCGTCAGCCCTTTTCTCTCGTCGACGCGCCCGAAGAACGTCAAGCGCCTGAGGGGGTCAGGGCTTGGACGCACGATCGGTGTCGCCGTTTCGCCGGTGGCACTGGCACGCGTGAAGTAGGGAATGACGAGCGCGCGCCCGGGGAGGTGCCAGCCCCGCTCACGCATCCAATCGAGGAGAAACCCGCTCGGGCTCACGACGACGTCCGCGAGCTCCACGGCCGCCTGCTCGAGGATGCTCACGCCCAGCACGGCGCGCAGGTCACCGACCTCGAGAGTCGGCGAGAGATCGAGGACGTAGCGCCGAGGCCCGTGGCAGAAGACGACGAACAGCGTGTTCTCGAACCCGAGGCCCGCCTGTCTCAGGCGCAGCGCCGAGTACGCAGGAGCGCCGAAGTCGTGCGCGATCACGACATCCGGCGGATCGTCCCGCAGGCCGAGCATCACGGCGTGCGCATGCGCGAACTCCCAAGGCTCGACAGGGTCGGCGCTGACAGGCACCGGCCTGATGCGGATTCCGGCGTTCGTGTAGACGCCCAGCCAGTACGGGTCGATCGAGTGCGGCTCCCGCCGTCCGAGCAGGATCTCGACCGGATGCTCCAGGCGGGCCAGCGCAAGCGCGAGAAACGCGGTCGCAGTGCCCATGCCGCCGACTGGGCGGAATCCGCGCAGCTCGTGCGCAATCACGGTCACGCGGCGAGCGGGCGGCATCGCTGCAAGCGTAACGTCCACTAGTCGATGGTCTCGAAGAGCGCACAGCGAGTAGCTTTCGTCGCGGACGAACTGCTCGGTTACGCCGGCAACGGCATCGGCACGACGACGACGTTCGTGTCGCTCGCACTGGCCCGGGCCGGTCACGACATCGAGATCCTCTTCGTCGGGACTGCCCCTTCGGGGCCGATCGAGCCTGAGTGGCAGCGGCTGTACGACGACGCGAACGTGCGTGTTCGCGTCGTCCCGCGCGGGGAGGAGAACGTCGAACCGGGACCCTTCGCGCGGGCGCGCGACTTGGAGCAGGTCTTGCGCGCCGATCCTCCGGACGTCGTCGTCGTTCAGGATCTCGGCGCTCCCGCGTACACCTCGCTTCGCCTCCGCCGCCTCGGCCTTGCGTTCGAGCAGACCACCTTCATCGTGTTCTGCCACGGGACGAGGCAATGGATCACGGACGTGAGCCGGAAGGTGCGCGTGCTGCCCGGAGCTCACGCCGTCACGGTGCTCGAGCGCGCGTCGGTCGAGCTGGCCGACGCCGTCGTCAGTCCGAGCGCATACCTCGTCGACTGGATGCGCGGCGAAGGGTGGCAACTGCCGGCGCGGACGTACGTGATTCCTCACGTGTCGCGCGCAGGCGCGACAGGTGAACCTCCACCGACTCCGGCGCGACGGGACTCGAACCGCGTGGAACGCGTAGCGTTCTTCGGCCGCTTGGAAGAGCGGAAGGGCGTGGGTCCCTTCCTCGCCGCGCTGAACACACTCGAGCCGGAGCTGCTCGAACGCTTTGCGGTCGAATTCATCGGCAGGCCGACGCCGCCCTGGCCGGTCGAGCGTGTCAGGGAGCTTCTGTCCGACGAAACGCGCCGGACGTTGCGCGGCCTGTCATTCGAAACGACGCTCGACCAGCACGAGGCGCTCGCCCGGCTGAGACGCCCCGGCACGATGGCCGTGATGCCCTCGTTTGAGGAGAACTCGCCCAACACGATCTACGAATGCCTCGAGAATGGCATTCCGTTCATCGCTGGCAACGTGGCCGGGATCCGCGAGCTCGTCGCGACGGAGGATCACGCCCGGGTTCTTTGCGAGCCGACGCGAGAGGGGATCGGCGAGGCCCTGCGGCGGGCGCTGAACGGCGACGATGAGCTGCGGCCCGCGCGTCCTGCGTTCGAGGACGCCGAGTCGCTGCGGCGCTGGGAGGACGTCCTCGCGCTCCCGCCTGACCCGTTCCCGCCCTCGCCTGGCCGACAGGCGGTAGACGCCGTCGTCGTGCAGCGGTCCTCGCGGTCGGAGGCCCTGCCCGCCCTCGACGGCGAGTGGGTCCTGTTCCTCGACGAGGACGACGTGCCCGAGCCGGCGCTCGTGGAGACTCTCGTTCGGGCCCAACAGGTCTCCGAAGCGGACGTCGTTACCTGCGGGCTTTTCCTTAGCCGGGGACCAGGTAAGAAGAGCATTCACCTCTTTCCCGGGGAGCCCCGCGCGCTGGGGATGCTGGCGAATGGCTACGGCACCGTCGCCCTCGTCCGCCGGTCGCTGCTCGAGGGGGCGGTTGCGGAAGCCGACTGGCCGTTCCTCGCGGGGCTCAGCTTCGCTGGGGCGAAGATCGTCTCCGTTCCGACCCCACTCGTGACGCGAACGGCACCTCCAGCAGACGTTCACAGCCATCCGGCCGAGGCGCGACTCGTGCTGAGGCACGCAGAGCGCGCGCTCCCGCACGAGCTTCGTCTCCTCGCCGAGCTCGGCGCGCGGCTCGCTGCGGACCGGCAGCGGGTGGTGCCGCCTCGCGCGCGCGGCCTCGCGCGGCGAGCAGCCCGGCGCCTGCTTGCGGGATTGGGCCGATGACGACGCGACGGATCACCGTGGTCGCGAGCGAGATCCTCGGCATGCCCGTCACCGGCGGTCCGGGAACCGGCGACTCGCTGCTCGCACTTGCGCTCGGCAAGCATGGACACGACGTCGAGCTGCTCGTCGCACCCGGACGGGACGTCAACGCCCTGGCCTCCGAGTGGAAGGACGCGTACGCGGCGGCGAAGGTGCGCGTCCGTCCGGCACTCGAAGACCTCTCGGTACGGCCGGTCTTCCTTGCGCCTGCCGCGCACATCCACGCTGCGTTGCGAACCGATCCACCCGACGTCGTCGTTGCCGACGACTGGCGCGCCCTCGCGTACGCCGCGCTGCGGTCGCGCCAGCTTGGCCAGTCGCTCGCCGAGACAGCATTTGTTCTCTACTGCCACGGGCCCGCGCGCGTGTTCGCCGCGGCTGCGCGAAAGGTCCCGGACACGCTGGCGCGCTTCGGCGAGGAGGTCGCTCAGCGAGCGTGCTTCGAGCTCGCCGACGCAGTCGTCAGTCCGAGCGAGTGGCTCGTCGGCTGGTTGGGAGACCGTCGCTGGCCGACGCGCCAGGCGGTGCACGTCATCCAGAACCTCTGGCAGTCGGTGGCGCTCCAGCAACCTCTGGAGAAAGTGGCCGCCGGCTCCTCGATCCGACGCCTGGTGTTCTTCGGACAGCTGCGGGAGGGGAAGGGGCTCGCAATCTTCCTCGAGAGTCTCCGGCAGCTCGAACCGAACAGGCTGAACGGGCTCGAGGTGGTCTTTCTCGGCCACTCGCGCCGCTGGACGCCGCCCGACATACAGGAAGCGCTCGGAAGCGACGTGGTCGAACGGCTGGGAGCGCTCAGGGTCGAGACGCAGCTGGAACGCGCTGCGGCGATCGAGGAGCTGAGACGGCCGGGGACACTGGTTGTCATGCCGTCTCTGCTCGAGAACTCCCCCTACGCCGTCGCCGAGTGCATCGAGCACGGCGTTCCCTTCCTCGCGTCGGACGTCGGCGGTACGCCCGAGCTGGTCGCTGAGGACGATCGCGCGCGGGTGCTCTTGCCGCCCACCACCGACGACTTCGCCGCAGCGCTCGACCGGGCCCTCGCAAGTGAGGTCGGGATCGAGCCGGCCCGTCCCGCGCGTGCGCCGGAAGAGTCATTCACCGCGTGGCTCGAGGTGATCGAGGCTGTCGTGCCGCCGTCGCGACCGACAAGCGACACTACCGCGCCTGTCGCGATCGTGGCGCGCGGAGACCAGAGTGTCGCCCGCGCCCAGACGCTCGCGGGGGAGACGCGGTCTGCAGACGTCGAAGTCATCAGCGCCGAGTCGCGACGTGACGGCCTCTACCGATCGGCCGCCGAGTGGGTCGTCTTCCTCGACGATGAGGACGAGCCGGACGGCACGATGCTCGATGCGCTGATCGCCGCCCAGGCGGCTTCGGACGCGGACGTCGTGACCTGTGCGGCCCGACCGGCCGACGCCACCGACGCCGTGCAGATGTTTCTCGGCGACCCGGGCGCGTTGGGGCTCGCCGAGAACCAGTACGGAGTCATCGGGCTCGTGCGGGCCTCACTGGCCGCGGGACAACCCCCTCTCGACGCGGTGGTCGACCCGGACTGGCTTCTCTTTGTCCGCTTGGCGCGCGACGGAGCCCGTGTCGTCTCGATTCCCGAGGCTTTGTTGGTTCACCGGGGTCGCATCGGGACGATCCGGGACGTCCCCGGCGACGGGCCTGCCGTCCTGGAGGCGTTCGAAGCGCAGGACGGCGTGCCCCTGCACGACCTCCCGCAGTTGACTGCCACGCTTGCAGCGGCGCTCGCGCGGGCCGAGGCAGAGCCTGCGGTCGTTGTCGCTGCCCGCGGCGTTGTTGGCCGTTTGCTGCGCCGGAGACGCCTTTGAGTAGCCTCGAACACGTGGACACGGGCGTTTTCGTGCTCGGGATGCACCGGAGCGGCACCTCGGCTGTGACGCGGCTCATCAGCCTGCTCGGGCTGCACACGCCTCCCGAGGAAGACCTCGTCCAGCCGTCCGCCAAGAACCCGAAGGGCTACTGGGAGAGCGAGTCGCTCGTCGCGTTCAACGAGCGCCTGCTCTGGGCGATTGACTGCGACATCTCGTGCCCGGTCGTGCTCGACCCCGGCTGGGAGCATGACGCGCGTCTCGATCCGCTGCGTGACGACGCCCGTCGCGTCTTCGGCGAGATCTTTCCGCGCGCGCCGTGGGTCTGGAAGGACCCGCGTCACTGCCTCGCGTTTCCGTTTTGGCGGAGAGTCCTCGACGTCGAGCCGGCCATCGTGCTCGTCAACCGCAACCCGTTCGAGATCGCGGCCTCGGCGCTCCGGTTCCGGAGTGAACAAGGGCGGATCTATGCGCTCGCCCTCTGGGAGCGGTATCTCCGTCAGGGGCTCGCGCAGATCTCGGGACTGCCTGTGCTCGTCGTGAACTACGCGGACGTTCTGTCCGAACCCCTTTCGTGGTGTGAACAGGCGCAGCAGTTTCTCGCCGGCGCAGGGGTGCCTGCGGTCGCGCCTCCCGCAGGTGACGTGCGCGAGTTCATCGACACCGACCTGAGGCACATGGAGTTCACGCGCGCCGATTTCGTGGAAAGCGGCGACGTCTCCGACGCCCAGCGCGAGCTGTTCGTGATCCTGGAGGAACTCGAGGGGGCCCATGACAGCTTCTCTGCGCCTGTCCTCCCGGACGAGACCCCGACCACCGAGGCGCTGCTGACGGAGCGCCGGCGGGCACTCGAGCTCAGGCGCGAGCTCGAGAACGAACGCCGGTCACGCTGGGGGTCACGGCTGCGGGCTTCCAGGTATACGGCCCCCGCGCGCCCGCTCTACGTGGGCGGACGGCGGCTGCTCAAGGCTCTTCAAGGGCGCTGAGATGCCCGATTCGCGCGAGCCGGTCCACGTCTTTCATGTGGGCAAGACCGGCGGCACCGCTCTGAACCACGTCCTCCTCGAGCATGCGGACGCGGTTCGCTATCGGCTCGTATTCGGTGGGCACCAGCACACGCTTGCAGACGTTCCTGCCGGCGAGCGCTTCATGTTCTTCATTCGCGACCCGCTCACACGATTCGTCAGCGCGTTCAACAGCAGGCTTCGAGAGGGCCGCCCCCGCTACCACTACCCCTGGCGTGAGGAAGAGCGCGCGGCGTTCGCCGTCTTCAAGACGCCGGACCAGCTCGCGACGGGGTTGTCGTCAGCGGATGCGGGCGAGCGTGCGCGAGCGGAGCAGGCGATGAGCGACATCGGGCACCTCAACACGCGTTACTCGTACTGGTTCGGCGACGAGGCGAGTTTCCACGAGCGAGTTCCTGACCTCTTCTTCGTCGGTTTCCAGGAACGTCTGGACGAGGACTTCGAGCTCCTGAAGGAAAGACTCGGCCTGCCACCTGATGCTCAGCTGCCTCGCGGAGACGTCGACGCGCACCAGACGCCCGCAGGCTTCGACACACATCTCGGTGAGTCGGCTCGGGCCAATCTCGAGCGCTGGTACGAGGACGACATCAAGTTCTTCGAGCTCTGTCGCGAGCTCGCTCCGCGCGTCAACGCTAAGGCTTGACCGCCATCCGAGCCGTGTAATCGATGCGGTTGAGGAGGAGCGACAGTTCGCTCTCCGCGATGTACTCGTCCACCGCCTGTCTTGCTCCCTGCCAGTACGCATAGTCGTCGACGATGAGCACACCGCCCGGCGCTAGTCGCGGGTAGAGATGGACGAGCTCGTGCTTGGTCGACGAGTACCAGTCGGTGTCGAGCCGCAGCAGGGCGATCTCCGGAGGCGCGTTCGCCGGCACGGTGTCCTCGACGCGGCCCTGCACAAAGTGAATCCGCTCCTCCGGGTAGCCCACGCTCAGTACCGCCTCCCGCACCTGCTCGAGGGGCGCGACCGCCCAGTCGTGCGAGTCGGGGCTCGAGCCGGCAAGGACGTCGGCGGCGCGCTCGCCGGTGTGCTTGACGTCTTCGTCGCCGGGCTCGGTCATGCCCGAGAACGTGTCGAAGAGGTACAGCTCACGATCCGTCACGCCGAGGCGCAACAGCGTCCGCGCGACGGCCATCATGCTGCCGCCGCGCCAGACGCCGCACTCCACGACCGCTCCCTGGACCGGACGCGTCGCGACGTATTCCACCGCCCGTCGGAGCGCGTAGATCCGCGGCGGAGTCGTCATCGTGTACGGGCCGACGATGCGGCACAGCTCTGCGTCGACGTCGTCGAAATCGAGCGGGAGGTCGTGCATGCCGTTCGTCGTCTCCGGCTCGACGCTTCCGTCGGCGGTGCGACCGCGGAGCCGGTGAAGCACGAAGCGCGGATGGAGCCGCCACCACCGGCTCGACTCCAGTGCGTCGATGCGAGCGCGGAGTTGGTTCAGCTCCTTGCGAAGCCGCTGGTTCTCCTGAGCCACGTCGTTGCCGTCGCGCATGGGCACGGACTCTAGTCATGCCCGCACGGCGCGAAACATGCGGGCGAGGCGAAGCGCGAGCTCGCCGGCGGAGATGTCCGCGACAGTCCTCGGGATCCGGAGCGGATCGGTGTCGGCGGTCACGGCTCCGCGAGCGGTCGTGAAGCCGAGCTTGAAGCCCGCTGCGCGCGCGGCTTCCGTGACACGTGCGTCGGCCTTTCCGTGCGGGTAGGCGATCAGATCGACGCGTGCGTCGGCTGCCGCAGCCAGGGCCTCGCGACCCTCGCGAAGGGCCTCCACGAGCTCTGTGTCCGAGAGTCCCGGCAGCGGGTCGTGCCGCAGCGTGTGGAATCCCACCGTGCACCCGGCGTCGCTGAGTGCGCGTACATCGTGCGTCCGGAGCCCGCTGTCCTGAGAAGGCGGACCCGTGGCCTCCCGCAGAGCGACGGCAACCTCGTCCCGCTGTTCGCGAGGGAGTCCCACGATCGTGCCGGCGAGATCGAGAATCGCCCGCGGCGACCGCTTCAAGGTCGCACCGGCATCGACGTGCGGGAGCCCGTCCGCCGCAATGGCCCGGTCGTCGACGGCGCGTTGGAGGTCCTCCCACCAGAACGCGTGTGGCTCGTCCAGCGAGGCGCCTGTGAGGAAGAAGGTCGCAGTCAGGCCGGCCCGTCGCAGGGCGGGAAGGGCGGCGCTGACGTGCTCGGCCAGGTCGTCATCGAATGTGATCGCGACCGGATAGCGCTGCCAGCGCCTGCGCATGCGCGCCGCCGCCAAGATCTCCGTCGCCGGGACGACGCGATAGCGACGCCGGAGGTGGCGCAGCTGATGCTCGAACACAGCAGACGCGACGGCAGGCAGGATCTCGACGTCCTCGTCGCCAGAGACGGCCCCTCCGACGCGGTGGTAAACGACCACGACGCCGGCTCGAGACGAGGACAGGCGCGCAAGCCAGCCGATGTCGACCGCGAGGAGCTCCCGCGCCGCGTCTGAAAGGGCGCGCGTCAACAAGCCGTGCAGGCTACCGCTTCGGCTACAACGGGGTCCGCGTGAAGATCGTGATGACCCTGCGGGCGCGGAACGAGGCCGACATCCTCGACGCTCAGCTTTCGTTTCATCTGAACGCCGGCGTCGATTTCGTCGTGGCAATCGACAACGGCTCCAGCGACGGGACGTCTGAGATCCTCGAGTCGTACGCGCGCGACGGTTACCTGGATGTCACCTACGATCCAGCCGAGTACCAGGAAGGCGAGTGGGTCACGCGGATGGCCCGCCGCGCGGCGACCGAGTTCGGGGCGGACTGGGTGATCAATAGCGACGCCGACGAGTTCTGGTGGCCTCGCTGCGGTTCCCTCAAGGAGGTCCTGTCCGCGGTACCGGCGCGCTACGGCAGCGTCCGCGGCATGTGGCGCCACTTCGCGCCGCGGCCCTACGGCGACGACTTCTTCGCCGAACGGATGACGGTTCGCGTCTGTAATCCCGGTGCGGAAGACAACAGCCCCTACAGCGCACGCTACAAGACCGCGCACCGTGCAACTCCCGATGTCGAGGTGCTCCCCGGCAACCATCGAGCGCTGGGACGTGGCCTCGACCCGATTCGGGGCTGGTATCCCATCGACGTGCTTCACTTCCCGATCCGATTCCTACGCCACTTCACGGAGAAGTACCTTCGCCAGTGGGCTCTCTTACAGACTCGCTTTGGCGAGGCTGCCTATCACGCGCACCGCAGTGGCCGGATGCGCGAGTTCTACGAGTCGTATATCGTCGACGACGAGGCGCTCGCGAAGGGTCTGAGGGAAGGGACGCTTGCGGTCGATACGCGACTGCGGGACGCGCTCCGCTCGCTGCGTGCTGATCGGGGAGGCGCTGCCCGGGAATTCGAACTGCCCCCCGCTGCGAAGCGCCTGACCTTCGCTGACAACGGCGTGGACGTGGGCTATCTCTCGGAACTCGCGACGCTCGAGGATGCGGATCCGCATGTGCTCGCCCAGCGGAAAGCCGATGATCTCGAGCAGCGGCTTGCCGCCCTCGAGCAGTTCCATTCCTCTCGGATCCTCAGTGCCGTCTCGAAGCGAGCGAACTAGTCCGCTAAAGAGCACTCCTTCAATCGAGGAACGGCTCCCACTCGCTGCCGCGCATCGGCGCTACGAACTCGCCCAGCGGTTCTTGCCGCTTCTCGATGACGGTCAGATAGGGATAGCTGTGGATGGACTCGATCAGCGACTGGAATCCGGCCGCTTTGCTCACCATCCGCCGCTCGGGATTCGCGGGGTCGTCTATGCCACGGTACGCATGCAAGGCTTCAATCAGGCCATCCACGTAAGCGGCGAAGAGATTCCGGGGGCCGTGGAGATCCTCCACCACGTAGACACCCCCAGGCTGAAGGTGGGGGAGCAGCTCCTCGAGTGACGCCGCCTGTTGGTGCGGCTTGTGGCCCCCGTCGTCCACGACAACGTCGAGCTTCGGCACCTCCCCGCGGAAGCGTCGCCAGAAGTCGCGATCGGCCTGGTCGCCGATGAAGACGCTCGTCGAGTCGTCCTGATAGCGCAAGCATTCCTTTTGCCGGTCGACGCCATAGACGTGGCAGCGAGGCCCGAAGTACTCGTGCCACATGTCGAGGCTCCCCCCGCTGTAGATGCCAATCTCGAGGACGTGAACCTCTTCGCCCCTAAAGCGCTCGAGGTGTCGGTGGTACGCGTCGAAGTAGTGGTCCCACTTCCAGATGCCGCGGCCCTCCGTGCGCGCGTTGGAGAAAGCGCGCAGGGGGTTGTCATGGTGCCCCTGGGTTCCAACTCCGGACGAGGGCCAGGTCTCTCCGAACGCGACTCCTCGTCGCAGCCACTCCGCCCTCTTTCGAGCTCGTGCAGGCTGATACGCCCGTCCACCGCGACGAGCGAGGACGCCGTGGAGCGCTCTCTTGCCTCGCGCGGCGACTGTCTTCGGCTTTACCATTGCGCCCGAGGTTAGTCCGGCTGCGACTTCGACGCGGCATCGTTAGTCAGACTGCGCTATCGCTTCCATCTCGAACATTCGCAACCTCGTCGCCGGCCGAGAGGTCGTTTCCGCATCCGGGCGCACGTTCGACAAGCTGCGGCCGGCGGACGGCTCCTTGCTCTGCGAAGCGTCACGCTCCGACGCGGCCGACGTAGCCGCGGCGGTTGCGGCTGCACGGGCCGCGCAAGCAGACTGGGCGGCGCGCACGCCGGTGCAGCGCGGCGAGCTAGTCCGGGAGATCGCGCTGGCGCTGCGGGCTCGGCGCGACGAGATCGCTGTGACTGTCGTCGAGGAGACGGGCAAATCGCTCGACCTCGCGCTCGGTGAGACCGACGCGGCCATCGAGATGGGCTTCTTCGTCGCGGGCGAGGGGCGGCGGCTGTACGGGCGGACCACGACGTCCGCAACGCCGAACCGGACCGTAATGGCGACGCGGCGGCCGGTGGGGGTCGCGGCACTGATCGTTTCTTTCAACACGCCGCTACCGAACTACGCGTGGAAAGCGTTTCCGGCTGTGCTCTGCGGCAACGCAGCCGTGTTGAAGCCGTCGGAGCACACTCCGCAGTCGGCCGCCTTGTTCGCGCGCGTGGCGAACGAAGTGCTCCCGCCGGGAGTGCTCAACGTCGTCCACGGTCTCGGCGACGAGGTCGGGCCGCCGCTGGTCGAGTCCGGCGACGTCGATCTCATCAGCTTCACGGGCTCGGCCGCGACCGGCCGCTGGATCCAGGAGCACGCCGGTCGGCGGCTTGCGAAGGTCTGTCTCGAGCTCGGCGGCAAGAACGCGCTCGTCGTCTGCGACGACGCCGATCTGGAGCGTGCGGTCGAGTGGTCGCTGGCGTCGGCGTTCTCGAACGCAGGACAGCGCTGCGCGGCGGCGAGCCGCCTCATCGTCTTCGACGGCGTCTACGACGAGTTCCGGGAGCGGCTCCTCGCGGGCGCGCGCGAGTACGAGGCCGGCCCTCTCATCAGCGAGGAGAGCCTGGAGCGCATTCTCGGTTCGCTCGACGGCGTCCAGGTCGCAGCCGGCGGTGAGCGGCTCGATCGGCCGGGGTGGTGGCTCGCGCCGACCGTGCTCGAGGGCGTTCCGTCGGACGCTGAGCTCTCGTGCCGCGAGCTGTTCGGGCCCGTCACGATCCTTTACCGCGTGAGGGACCTCGATGAGGCGATCGAGCTCGCGAACGATTCGCCCTACGGCCTCACGTCCGCGATCCACACCGCCAACCTCCATCGCGCGATGCGCTTTGCCGACGCCGTGCAAGCAGGCGTCGTCGTGGTGAACGGCGGGACGCACGGCAGCGAGCCGCACATGGGCTTCGGCGGCGTAAAGCAGTCCGGCACGGGCTGGCGCGAAGCAGGCGTCGAGGCTCTCGACGTCTACACCGAGTGGAAGTACGTCAACCTGATCGCCGACCCAACGCGAGCGTGAAGGTCGCGATCCTCGCGCCCGGCGCCGTCGGTGGCGTCCTCGCCGTCGGCTTTCTGAGGGCCGGCGTTCCACTGGTCTGCATCGCCCGTCCGGACACGGCCAACTTGATCAGGTCCGAGGGACTGTCCCTGAGACAGGGCCAAAACGTGGAGACGGCGCGACCTGACGTCGCAACCGAGCTGCGGGAGCCGGTCGAGCTGCTGCTGGTGGCCGTGAAGGCGACGACGCTCCAGGAGGCGCTTGATCGCGTGGGGACGCCGCCCGCGACGGTCATCCCACTCCTGAACGGCATCGAGCACATGGAGATCCTTCGCGAGCGCTTGCCCGAGAGCGCAGTCGTCGCGGGCAGCATCGGGCGCATCGAGGCCTACCTCGAACGCCCCGGAGTTGTCATCCAGCCGACGCCCAGCGTCGTGATGACGGTGGCGGAAGATGCCGGCGACGCGACCGTCAAGCTCCTCCGGCGATCCGGCATCGAGGTTCGCATGAACGGGAGCGCCCCCGCCGTGCTCTGGGAGAAGCTCGCGAGGCAGGCACCGGTTGCCGCTGCGACGGCGATCAGCCAACGCCCGATCGGGGAGCTGCGCAGCGATTCGGAGTGGCGACAGCGGCTGCAGCAGGCGCTTGCAGAGACATGCAACGTCGCCGCAGCCGACGGGGTGACGCTTTCGCCGAACGCCGAATGGGACATCATCGACGCAATGCCGCCGCTCCTGACCAGCTCAACCGCTCGCGATATCGCTGCCGGCCGCCCCTCGGAGCTCGATGCGATCACCGGCGCCGCGGTCCGCGCAGCGCGGCGAGTCGGCGTCGCGGCGCCGGCGCTCGAGCAACTGCTCGCCGAAGCTGAGGACGCGTGCCAAGCGTTGCCGCGCTGATTCCGGCGCGCTCCGGGTCGGAGCGCGTCCGCGACAAGAACATCCGCCCGCTCGCAGGCCACCCACTCCTCGCGTATGCGATCGCGTCCGCACGGCAGGCCGAGGTCTTCGACCGCGTCGTCTGCTCGACGGACAGCACGAAGATCGCGGAGGTCGCACAGCGTTACGGCGCAGACGTGCCGTTTCTGCGCCCCGCCGAATTCGCAACGTCGACGTCGCCCGACATCGAGTGGATCACGCACGCGCTCGAACAGCTCGAGGAGCACTACGACCTCTTCGCGATCGTTCGCGCGACCAACCCCTTCCGTGGACCCGACGTGCTGCAGCGCGGGCTCCAGCAGCTTCTCGCGACGCCGGAAGCAGACTCGATCCGCGCCGTCGAGCTCGTCAAGCAACACCCCGGGAAGATGTGGATGCTCGAAGGGAAGACGATGCGCCCGTTGCTCGACCAGTCGCACCTCGACACGGCGTGGCACGCGGGCCAGTACCAAGCGTTGCCGCAGATCTACGTCCAGAACAGTGCTCTGGAGATCGCCTGGACGCGCGTCGTCTCACAGACGGGTACGCGTGAGGGCCGCGTCATCGCGCCGTACCTGACGGCGGGCTACGAAGGCTTCAACATCGACGACGAGGAGGATTGGGATCGCGCACGCCGCCTCCTGGACGCGGGTGATGCAGCGCTTCCCGAGGTCCACCATCCGTATCCTGGCGCAGCATGAGACCCCCGCCGAACGCTGACCTCGCGCGCGCGTACGACGTTTGGCACGGCACGCACAGCGCAGAGGAGCGCATCGATTCCCAGACGCTGCAGTTCTTCGATTGGATCCTTGCCCTTCTGGCACCTGCGCCTGGGACGTCACTCCTCGATGTCGCCTGCGGCTCAGGCACTTTTCTTCGCGTCGCCGCCGAGCGCGGCCTCGCCCTGACCGGCATCGACATCTCGCCGGCCGCGATTGCAATCGCCGCTGAGCGAGTCCCGGCGGCTGACCTGCGCGTGGGAGAGGCGGAGCACCTCCCGTTTCCGAACTCGTCCTTCGATGTCGTCACTTGTCTCGGCAGTCTCGAGCACTTCGAGTCGCCTGAGCGTGGCGCCGCTGAGATCGCGCGCGTTCTCCGGCCTTCCGGTAGGGCCGTCGTCTTCGTGCCCAATCTCTTCTTCCTCGGACACGTTTGGCTCGGACTCCGTCATGGCACGCAGCCGAGCGAGGGCGGGCAGGAATTCTCGGAGACCTTTCGCAGCTCGAAAGGCTGGCTCTCCCTCCTCGAGGGGGCCGGGCTGTCGATCGAGCGCTGGGAGCCGTGGAACAAGATCCACGCCTCGGTCAAGGTCAGTCGCACGACCATGCGGCTGTGGAACGCCGCGGCGCGATTTGTGCCGCGAACCGGCTCGTATGCCTTCGCCTTCGTCTGCCGCAAGGCCGCGTCGTGAAAGTCGCCCGGATCGAGACGCTGTACTGCGACGCCGGCTGGCGCCCGTGGATCTTCCTCAAGGCGACAACCGATGACGGCTCCGTCGGCTGGGCCGAGATCACCGACTCGCACGGGTCGCCGCGCGGCCTTGCGGGCATCGTCGACGACCTCGCGCCGCACGTCGTCGGCAGCGACCCGCGCGCCGTAGAGCGCATCGTCTGGGATCTCTTCCGTGCGACGCGCCAGAGCCCCGGCTCGGTGATCCAGAAAGCGATCGGCGGGATCGAGAACGCATTGCTCGACCTGAAGGCGAAGGCGCTGGACATGCCCGTGTACGAGCTCTTCGGCGGGCCGACGCGCGACATGGTCGACGTCTACTGGTCCCATTGCGGCACGACGCGCGCGCGCGCGTGGGAGGTCACCAACACACCGAAGCTCGCGTCGTACGACGACGTGACCGCGCTGGGGCGCGAGATCGTCGAGCGCGGGTTCAAGGCCTTCAAGACGAACATCGTCGTGCCCGGTGACGACCCGCAGGTGTTGATGCCCGGCTTCCAGGGCGACGGACTCGAACGCAATCCGAGCCCGGAGCTGGAAGAGGCGCTCACGCGGCTGCTCGACGCGTTCGGGAAGGGAACCGACGGCAAGGCGGAGCCGATCGTCGATCTCAACTTCAACCTAACGGCGGAGGGTGTCCTACGGATCGCGCGCGCCCTCGACGGCCACGGCCTCATGTGGCTCGAGGTCGATGCCTTCGATCCCGTGTCTCTCGCGTCGGTGCGCACCGGCGCCGCGATACCGATCTGCTCCGGGGAGAACCTGTACACGAACCGCGGCTTTCGCCCGTTCTTCGAGGCGGGCGCGATGGACGTCGCGTCCGTGGACGTGATCTGGAACGGCTTCCACCAGGCGAAGAAGATCGCCGACCTCGCCGAGACGTTCGAGGTCAACTGCGCGCCGCACAACTACTACAGCCACCTCGCGACGTTCATCTCCGCACAGTGGTGCGCGGCCATTCCGAACGTGCGCATCCTCGAGGTGGACGTCGACGACGTCCCCTGGCGCGAGGAGCTGACGACCGGCGTGCCTGAGATTCAGGACGGAGCGCTGACGATCCCGACCGCTCCCGGCTGGGGCGTCGACGTGAACGAGGACGTGCTGCGGGAGCATCCGTGGAGCTGATTCCCCAGTCGGAGTTCCAGCGGGCGCGCAAGCTCGACGATCTCGCGCTGCTCGCCGACATGTGCCGCGCGAACGCACTCGTAGCCGTCAAGCGCGCAGGCTCCGGCCACCTCGGCTCGAGCTTCAGTGCGATGGACGTCGTCGTGCACCTCTTCTACCGCGAGCTCAACACCGCCGACGTTGGCTTCGACGATCCGGACCGCGACGTCTACTTCTCGTCGAAGGGCCACGACGCGCCGGGCCTCTACGCGGTGCTGCACTCGCTCGGTGTGATTCCTGCGGAACAGCTGCTGAAGCTGCGCCGACTCGGCGGTCTCGACGGACATCCGGACGTCGGCGTCCCGGGCATCGAGGCGAACTCCGGCTCGCTCGGGATGGGGATCTCCAAGGGAAGGGGAGTGGCGTGGGCAAAGCGCTTCCTCGGCCGGGGCGGGCGAGTCGTCGTAATGACAGGCGACGGGGAGCTGCAGGAGGGCCAGAACTTCGAGGGCCTGCAGGCGGCGGCCGCCCACGCGCAGGGAAAGCTCTGCGTGGTCGTCGACCGCAACGAGCTGCAGTCCGACAAGCCGACGGATGAGATCCTGACGCTCGGGGACCTCGAGGCGAAGCTGCGCGCGTTCGGCTGGCACGTCGCGTCCTGTGACGGCCACGACCATGAGGCGCTTGCGGGCGCGTTCGCGGAGTTCCGCCCTGCCGCCGACATGCCGAAGGCGCTCGTCGCGAACACGATCAAGGGCAAGGGCGTCTCCTTCATGGAGCACCCATATGCACTCCAGGAGGGTGGGGGAACCTACCGCTGGCACGCCGGGGCGCCCGACGACGAGTCGTTCGCTCGTGCACACCGAGAGCTCGCCGATCGCATTCGCGCGCGCCTGCCCGACGTGCGATTCGCGCAGGTCGACGAGCTGGAAGAGCAGAGCGAGGGGGAGCCGGAGTCGGGAATCGCCACGCGAAGGCGCGTCACCGACGAGTACGTCGCCGCCGCATACGGCGAGGCGCTGCTGGAGCTCGCCCAGGGGCGTCCCGAGCTCGTCGTCCTCGACGCGGACCTCGCGTCGGACTGCCGCATCCGGCCGTTCGAGCTCGCTCATCCTGACCGCTTCCACGAATCCGGGATCGCCGAGCAGGACATGGTCTCCGCGGCGGCCGGCATGGCGCGCCAAGGTCTCCTGCCCGTCGTGAACTCGTTCGCGGCGTTCCTCGCCGCGCGCGCGAACGAGCAGATCTACAACCAGGCGAGCGAGCAGACGAAGGTGATCTACGCGCTCCATTACGCGGGACTGATCCCGGCCGGCCCCGGCAAATCGCACCAGAGCGTCCGCGACGTGTCGCTGCTTGCTGCACTGCCGAACATGACGGTCGTGCAGCCGGGCAACGCCGAGGAGACGAAGGCGCTGCTGCGCTGGGCCGTCGAGGACGCGACGGAGAACGTCGCGCTGCGGCTCGCGATCGGCCCTTCGCCGCGCCGGCTCGCGCTGCCGACTATCGAACCTGGGCGAGGCGCCGTTCTCCGCGAGGGCAGCGACGCCGTGCTGTTCGCCTATGGGCCGGTGATGCTGCACGAGGCGCTGACCGCGGCCGAGCGGCTCCGGGATCGCGTCCAGGTCGTCAATCTGCCGTGGCTCAACCGCGTTGACGCGGAGTGGCTCGCCGAGCTGGTCGAGCCGTTCGAGGAGGTCTTCGTGCTCGAGGACCACGCCCCGGTCGGCGCGCTCGGCGACGCGCTCCGGCGCGAGCTCGGTGGCCGCCGCATCACCGTCTTCGGCGTCGAGGGCTGGCCCGCGTGCGGCACGCCGACGGAGGCGCTCGGCTTCCATCGCCTTGACGGCTCTTCGCTCGCGGGTCGGATCGCCGCGGCGCTTCCGGCGGAGGCGAGCGCCGAGTGACCGCCGCGGTGGTCGCGGCCGCCGGCCGACGCCTCGTGGGGCCTGGGCTTGCCGCGCGCGTGTTGCGCTTCCCCGCCGTCGTGCCGTTCCGCAGGCTGCGAGCGCGGCTCTACCGCTCCTTCTCCTGGCCGCTCGCGTGGCGCCTCCACACGGAAACCGAGGTGACCGTCGCAGGCGGAAGCAGGATGCGCGTGCGGACTGACGACCTGGTTGGCCGCGTGCTCGCGATCTCGGGAGTCTGGGAGCCGAACGTCACCGCTGCCTTCAGACGTGTCCTCGCGCCGGGTGACGTCTGCCTTGATATCGGGGCCCACATCGGTTACTACACGCTGCAGGCGGCCAGGCTTGTGGGGCCTAGGGGCCACGTGTACGCGTTCGAGCCTTCCCCCGAGAACTACCGCCGTCTTCGCGTGAACGTCGATCTCAACGGGCTCCGCAACGTGATAACGGTGGAGCTGGCCGTCGGCGAGGAGCGGCGCCGTGCCGTGCTGTACGAGGGCGCCCCGTACAACACGGGCCTCACGACGTTGAGTCCCGTCTTGGCGGCGAAGGACCCCACGTCCACCCGCGAGACCATCGTCGATGTCGGCCCTGTGACGTCTGTCGTGCCTCCTGAGGACATGGCGCGCGTCCGGGTGATCAAGATCGACGTCGAGTGGCATGAGATCGAGGTGCTCCGAAGCCTGGCGCCGGTCTTTGAGCTTGGCCACGGGCTGTCGGTGCTCGTCGAATTTACTCCGCATCGCGATGCGCCGGACGCTGCTAGCCAATTGGCGGCGCTGTGCGAGGCGCACCGGTTCACGCTGTACCAGGTGCGGTCCGGCTACTCGCTCGAGCGGCTGTTTCCGGAGCGCCTCGAGGAGCCGACGCCGGTCGAAGCCCTCGCGGGGAAGAAGAAGTTCGACCTTCTCCTGCTGCGATGACGCTCGATCCGTGACGGCGGAGTGACCGCCGGGGTGGTCGCGGCCGCCGAAGCGGTGACGGGACTTGTCGGCGGAGCTCAGGGCGACAAGGGTCCCGCCCTCGATGACCGCGATCCGTCGGCCGGGATGCTCGGCTGGGAGGCTAGCATCGGCGCCAGCTCCTTCGCGGCTTTCGTAAAGATCCGCGTGCTAACTCGCGCGAGCGTCGAGCTGGGTTTGACGACGATACTGGAACACGTCAAGCACCCAGATCGCGCGGGACTGCGAGCGGTGAAGGCGATGCTTACTGGCGGCGCCAGACCTCGACCTTCCCGCCCTCGTCCGGCATCTCCAAGACCTTGAGGTAGCGCGCGCGCAGCAGTCGCCGGCTGTCGGAGACGAACGCGTCCCAGCGCTGCGTCGTCGGACTTTCGTACGCGCCGAACGAGGGCCCGACCACCAGCAACTCGGGCCGCCGATCCCGGATGCATGCGAGTGCCTGATCGAGGTTCGACGAGAACGTGTACTGGTGGAACAAGGGGCAGGCGAGCTTGAGTCTCGCGTCGATGAACAACGCATGAGCCTCTTCGTTGTTGTAGCCCAGGCGCGCATACGTAATGAGCTCACGCGACCAGTGCAGCTCCGCGGCGGCCTTATCGAGCGCGACCGCGCTGACGCTGCGCGGCGTGCGCCACCAATACGCGAGCGGCCAGCTCGACTCCGGCGAGCTCGGCGAGCCGAACGAGAGACCTCCAAAGGCGATGACGCAGGCAGCCGCCGTCGGAACGATCGCGACAAGCCGCCGAGTCCTGCTACGAACTGCCGCGTCGATCCTCGACACCAGGAGGCAGGTCGCGAACGTCGCGGGTAGCGCGATCAGTTCGAGGCTGTGGTCCCACAGCGCGGTCAGGGCGAGCGTCATCGCCGTGGCCAGGACGGTCCCGACGAAGAAGGCGCTGAGGACGGTCGTCGCATCGGGCCGCTCCGGCGAGCTTCGCCCGCGGAAGCGCTCGCGGATCGGCGCGACGAGCAGGACGCAGAGCGCCAGAGAAACGAGTGCGAGGAGCCTGCTGCGGAGGCTGTCGTGGGTGAGCATACGTGCTGCGAGCGTGAGGTGTCCCAGCACGCCCGACTGCTCGCCCATCTGCACCAGTACCTGGTTTGGGTACCCGACGTTCGTCCTCATCGTGGCCACGTAGGCCGTGAGCTCACCGCGAGCCGCGACAACGGCGACCGAGGCGGCCGCGGCCGCCGCGAACCCCGCGAGCAGCCGGAGGGCGTTCCTCCGCAGCGCTGCGCCGTCGATCGCGCGCACGACTGCCGGAGCCACGAATAGCGCTAAGAAGAGGAACCCGTAGTCGGGACGGAAGAACGCAGCCACGCCCAGAACCGCTCCCGCGGCACTCGGGCTGCCGCGGAGCCAGAGCCATCCGAACGCGGGTGCAAGAGCGAGCGTCGGGAGCTCCGAGTACCCCGCGTAGTACCACGCGCCCGTGAGGAGGAGTGGGTAAACGACGAGCCCGACGGCCCTGCTCCAACTCGAGCCTCCGATGGTTTCGAGGAGTAGCCACATGCAGATCGCCGCCACCGCGATCCAGAGGACGTCGATCAGGAACGGTCCTCGCCAGCCGGCGACGTCGAGCGATGTGGCTGCGGTGTAGTAGAAGAACGGCGGCTTGTTGTCCCAGACACCGCTGTAGAGCCGGTCGCCGCGGAGGAGACGCGCCGCGACGCTGAGGAAGATCCCGGCGTCGCAGCAGACGGTCGGGCGGCCTCGAACGATCACAAGCGCCGCTGCGTACACCGTCGCCCCCAGCCCGAGAACCGCCCACTGGGGCCGGAGGAACCGGAGGAGCATGCTCGATTATCCTAGCGGCGGCTTCGGCAGAATCGGCGGACCGCGCGCCGTTCGGCCCGAGAGACTTAAGGAGTTCGGCAGAGCCGGGGGCGCTCGGCGCCGTGTCCCTAGCAGGCAGACTCCCCGGCGTGAGCTGCCACGGCATTCGGTTGCTGCATAGAAAGCGACCGCATCATGACGCAGTCAAGCTCAACAATTCGAAGGTCCGCATCTCGCGTGACCGGGAAGATGCCCGTCAGCTCAAAGCCGTATGTTGCGAGCAAGGCCAGCGTCTCGAGATACGACGTCATTCCCTCGTAGATCGGCTTAACCGAAGCCTCTACCTGCATTCCGCGAATCTCCGTTAGATACCCTCCTCCTCCGGCGATCACCTCGCCTTCATAGCCTTGGGTATCGATCTTCAGGAACAAGCGCTGGCCGCGCCAGTTGCTCAGGTCGTCGGCGAGGACGTTGTCGAGCCGCCGTCGCTCCACGCGCTCAACTTCATCGATCAGGGTGCCCTCCGGCCACAGGTCTCTGGCATACGACGAAAACGACCGAAACGAGGCCAGGTCCGACCGGTGACTGACATATATGGGCGCTTCATCTTCCGTCTGCCCGAGCGCGTACTGCATTACCGTCCACTTTGGGTCCAACCGAGCGTGCTCCCGCAACATACGAGCGTTCGCGGACACGGGCTCAAACGAAATGATGTAGCGGTCGTAACCGCAGGCTCGCAGGAGGCGTCCGTACTGGCCCTGGTGCGCACCCACATCGAGGACGCAGTCGATTTCGGCATGCTCGAACACGCTCATCAGATGGTTCCCGAGAGAGCCGTGGCCAGGCTTCGCTCGTCTGGGATGCGTGGGTACTGGATACCGCACGAGGTCGAATCCGGAGCGGCGGAGAAGCTCACGCAGTTCGCGTTGGAGACGGCTCGTCATAACGCGCGATTATTCCAGCGGTTCGCCGCGTCGCGTGGCCTCGCGCGCTGCGATTCTCCTGCTGCGGTGAAGCTCCACCCGTGACGCCGGTCTGGGTCGTCCTACCGGATCCGTTTTCGGCGCGACTCTTTTTCGATGGGGGCGTTGTCGCGCGCCTGCGGGTGCGGCTCGGCGACCGGCTCGCGCTCGTGCTCGACGAAGGCGAGCGCGCGTGGGCGGAACGCGCGCCCGGCGTCCGCGTCATCGCCCGCGCCGATCTGACGACGCAGGAAGTGACAGTGTGGGAGCGCCTGGACCGGCGGGCGGACTCGGTCGCCGGCTTCTATCCGCTCTCACTCAGGCAAAGTCTCCGCTACGGCTTCAACCGCGAGCGGATGCAGCCCGGGCACTCCAACTGGTTCCTCGATCCCGACCGGGCCGGGCCCCTGCCGCGGTCGGAAAGGCTCGACCGGGTGCTGACGAAGTGGCATTACGGCCGTCTGCGCCACGTCCCCGGGCCGCTTCTCAACGCGTTGCTGCGCGAGCGACCCCTCGTCGCGTTGGCGAACACGCAGATGCAATCCGTGGTCCCGTTCATCGTCGGAGCACGCCGCCACGGGCTCCCGGTCGTGGGCCACATCGCGAGCTGGGACCACACCGTCGGCAAGGGCATCGTCCCACCGGGACTGCGCCGCTACATCGTCCAGAACGATGTCATGCGGGAGGATCTCGTCCGCTACCACGGGGTCGGCCGCGATCGGATCGTCGTCACCGGCTGGCCCCAGACGGACGTCTTTCACCGGCAGCGCCCGCGGTCGGAGTTCGACGACGTGGTGCGCGGCTTCGGGCTCGACCCCGCGCGGCCCGTGGTCCTCGTCATGGGCAACAGTCCCACGAATGCGCCCTACGAGAAGCACTTCGTCGACCGGCTCCTCGGCTGGTGGGAGGAGCGGGTCGCAGAGCGGCGGTTCTCGCTCCTCTTCCGGCCGCACCCGCGTGACCGCGAGTGGCGTGAGCGCTTCAAGGCGGCCCTCTTTCGCGAGGGGGTAGCAGTGCAGGAGCCGAGCTTCACCGACCTGGAGACGCTCGCTGTCCTGCTCCAGCACGGCGACGTTGTCATCTCGAATGCCGGGACGATCCTGCTCGACGCGCTCGTGAACGACCGGCCGGCGATTTGCGTCCTCTACGACGAAGGTGCGCCGCCGGGCGAAAGCTGGGCCCTCAAGAACGTCAGCGGCGAGCACTACAAATCACTGATCGAATCGGATGCCTTCTACCGCGCGACGCGCTTCGAGGAAGTCGTCACGGGAATCGAACGCGCGTTGGCGCAACCGGGCGAGCTCGCCGCAGAGCGCGCCCGGGTTGCGCGCGAGGTCGTCGGAGAGGTCGATGGACGCGCAGCCGAGCGAGTCGCCGAGGCCATCGTGAGCGGACTCTAGTGAAGCCCGCGTCGATCGTCGCCGTGGCGGGCTCCTTCCTGTTCCTCGTCGCGGTCTGGATCGCGATCCCGTGGACCTCCGGCGACACGCCGTTCGTCCTCGACGGAAGCAATGCATTCCTGACGTGTCTCTCCAACCACGACTACTCGGCCTGTGGCTACACCGGTGAGCTCAACTACTGGGGTCTGATGACGCCGGTCGGCGACTGGCCGTTGCTGCAGCACGTCCCCGACTGGATCTCGATTGGCCTCGGCGCCGACGGACATGCGGCGCGTGCCCGCATCCTCGAGCTGCTCAGCATTGCCGGAATCGTCGCCGCGGTCGTTGCGGCGTGGATCGCGCTCTCGCGAACCGGGCACCGTGCGTGGTTCTGGGCGTTCATGCTCGTCCTGCTCAGCAGCCCGTTCGTCTGGTACGCGAGGACGACCTCCGGCGAGGCGCTTGCGACCGGCCTGCTCGTCTGCTTCATGGCGGCGACGCTGCTGCCGGCCCACCCCGTGGTCGTCGGTCTCGCCACGGTGGGGGCCGCGTGGACGAAGGAGACGTCCTATCCCTTCATCGCCGCGCTCGGCGTGGTTGCACTCGTTCTCGCAGCACGCCGCACGAGCATTCGGGTCCGTCCCCATCTCCTCTGGGGCGCCGGCGGACTTGCCGTTGCGATCCTCCTCACGTCGCTCTTCAACGTCGTGCGTTACGGAAAGGTGATCAGTCCGAACTTCTTCGAGGAAGGGCTTCACACACCCGGGCTCGCACGCAAGGTCGAGTACGCCGTCGGCGTCCTCGTCTCGCCGAGTGGAGGGATGTTCATCTTCTGGCCGGCGGCAAGCGTTCTCGTGCTCGCCGCGTGCGTCGCCGCCATCGCCTGGCGTAAGCGTGGTGACGTCGACGTGCGCCCCGCCGTTGTGCTCTTGCTCGTGATCCTCGGGCTGACTGCGGGCTTCGCGTCCTGGTGGACACCGTTCGGCTGGTCGGGGATCGGCCCGCGCCTCGCGCTTCCGTGGGGGCTGCCGTTGGTGCTGCTTGCGGTCGTCGCGTACGGCGACACGCTTCGTCCTCTCGTCGCGCGTCTGCTCGCGTCGCCGTGGCGGTTACTCGCCGTCTTCGCGGTTGTGCTCGCGTTCACGCTGCCGAACATCGGCACGATGTGGCGACCGAACGCGACGGGCTCGTTCTTTAGCCAGCCGGATCCTCCGTGCGACGCGCCGTGGCGAGGAGGCGTGGAGAAGTGGAACCGCTGCCAGCACGAGCAGATGTGGTTCGACCGCCCGATGCCGGTCTACGGACTGCACGGCATCACGTCAACGGGCGGCGCGGTTACGACGGCGCTCGTCGCGCTGGGTCTGCTCGGCTGCCTGTTGTTGCTGCGCGGGCAGCTCGGCTCCCCGCGCAGCAGCCGTTTCTCTTAAGCCTTGACGACCAGAGTGAACGTCTTGGACACCGTGATGTCGAGCGCGTCGACGGCCGTGACGGTCAGCCGATACTTGCCTGCTTTGCGGGGCGTCCCGATCAAGAGATGCAGCTTCTTGCCGAACTTCACGCCGGCAGGAAGCTTGCCGCGGACGCTCCATGCGAAGGGCGTGACGCCGCCCGTGCTCGTGATCACTGCCCGGTAGGGCACGCCGACCTTGGCCGCCTTCAGCTTCAGCGTCGTGAGCGCGAGCGTCGCCTTGACGACGAGTGTGCCGTTGACGTTCACGGCGCGTCCCTCACCGTCGGCGAGGCGCATCACGAACGTGTAGCGGCCCGCAGCCGTCGGCGTCCCGGCGAGTGTCCCGTCAGCCGCGAGCGTGAGCCCGTCGGGGAGCGTGCCGCTGGCGAGCGACCAGGTGAACGCCCCGTTACCGCCGGTCGCGGTCTGCTGCGCGGAGAACTCCACGCCGACTTCTGCCTTCGGTCCTGCAGTTCCGCGGAACGGTGACGACGCGACGAGCGGCTCCCGCACAGAGAGCGTCTCCGTCTCCGTGTCGACCGCACCGCCGCCGCCCGTCGCCCGGACGACGAACGTGAACGCGCCGGTCTGCGTTGGCGTTCCGGTGAGGACGCCCGCCGAGGAGAGCGACACGCCCTGCGGCAGCGATCCGGACTGGATCGCCCACGTCGCAGATGCGGGCGAGCCCTGGCGCGGATTCAGGTTGGTGATCGACGTGGCCGTGAACTGGACCGAATAGGCCTGATTGAGCGTGCCCGGCGGGACCGACTGGTTGTCGATGCTTAGTCCCGGAACTGCCTCGAAAACGAACTGGCGCTCGGACTTGTTGTCACCGCCGCACCACGCATAGCCGCCCTCCGAGGCGGTGAGGTCGTGGACGATCACCCACGGCACCGTCTTTCCTGAGGCCGTCGGGGTGCCGGTGACGAGGCCGCTCGAGGACATCGTGAGACCGGAGGGGAGGCCGCCGTTCGTGATTTCCCACCAGTACAGGTCGCAGCCGAACAGCGCGACGAGCTGCAGAGAGTAGGGGTGACCCACCTGCGCCGTCGGGCAGACAAGGAGGGGGCCTTGTGCCGGACACGGGTGCGAGTCGTCGAAGCTCGCCGCTGATCCAGGCATGGCGACGACGCCGACGACGAGCGCGACAAGTCCAGCTAGGAGTGCAAATCGTTTCATCTGTCCTCTCTTCCGCCCCGGAGATCTAAGTCGCCGCGCAAAGTAGCAAACGCTTGCGACGGTGAATACCCCGGACGGCTGACTATGTGCCCCGGAGACGAACGTGCCGCGCGATGTCGTAGTCGAACAGATAGACCGTCAACGGCCCGAAGCGATGGATAGCCCTTGCCTGAGCCGAAAACGCGGGCGCGTGGATGGCATTGACGGTCGGGTCGAGGAGCAGAAACGTCGGTCCGCGCTGTGGCACGTACCACGAGCGGACTGTGAAGACATTGTAAGGACAGAGCTGCTCGCCGCAGTTTCTGACCGGCGCGACGAGCAGGCGCAGGTCCGTCTGCCAGCTGAGATTCTGCGCGCCCCAGTAGGCTGCGTAGCCACGAGTAACGCCCTCTCGCTCGAGCAACTGCTGCAGCGGTCGCTGGTACGTCTCGATCGCCGCCAGTCCCGTCACTTCCGCGTGTCCGTCGGCGATGCTGCCGACGTTGAGCGCGGCGATCGTTGCGACGGCGATGCCGACTGCAAGTTGCCGCGCCCTAGACCTCGAGGCGAGTAACGCGAGGCCGGTGCCTGCGGCAGGCGCGAGCGTGAGCAAGTAGTTGGAGCTCTTGGGCCCGAGGTCGGCGGCGTTCGGAGTGATCAGGAAGATGACGCAAAGGAGGCTTGCAGCCGCCGCCCAGTAGCAGGCATAGGCACACGTCGTCGGCTCCGCCTGGCGGATGGTCAGCAGGACGGCTGCGACCACTGGCGCGGCGACCGCGGCGAACACGAGCAGCGCAAGGATCGCTCGCAACGGTTCTTGCGGATAGGGGCCGGGGGTCGCGTAGTTCGCCCCGCCGAAGAGCGCGATCATCCGCCCGAGGTGCACGACGTTGGACGGCAGATCGCCCAACCGCTCCAGCCCGGCGTCGAGACCGACGACGTGAAAGTCGAGCGCTCGCATCACGAGACTCGTAACGCCTGCCGTGACGACCGTCACTGCGAGGGTGACCCCTGCGCGAGTGGCGACGTCGACGCGTCTTGTCGCCCGCGTGAGGAGGGCCGCCGCGAATGCGAACGGCAAGACACCTGCGAACCACAGCAATGGATCCGAAGCTGCGTTCGCACCTGCAATGAGGCCAACGGCCACGAAGAGCGGCCGTGACCTCGTCCGCGTGAGGAGCACGATCCCGGCGCCCAGGACAACGGCGCCAAATGGATTCGTGACGTGCGCGGTGAGCGAGACGAGGGCACGCAGCGTGAACGGCCCGGCGATCACGAAAGCGATCGCGCCGGCCGTCACGCCGGCCCAGCGCCCCGCGACGCGTGCCGTGGCCCATGCGAGCACCAGCGCCCCGATGACCGCGAAGAGGTAGCCGGTCGCCTCCCAGATCTCCATGTGCCACGGGAGCCCGCGCGTCGCGAGCATCCACCACAGCGACGTCCACCCGCCCTGGTGAGACAGGTACACGGGGCCGCTGCCACGGAGTCGCTCCGCGAGCGTGAACACACCCGATGCGTCCGTGTCCCAACCGACGTCGCGGACGATCTGGGAGCCGAGTACCGCCACCGTTGCGAGATACGCAGCCCCCGCGAACGCCGGCAGCCAGCGCAGCAGGCGAATCAATGCTCGTCTCTACGCGCCAGCAACGCACACGACCCGAAGAGGACAAACGCAGGCGCGACGGGAAGCGCGAAGCGCGGGTCGGCAAAGAGCCCGAGCGCGTTGAGCAGGATCACCACTAAAGCAGTGAGCGCGACTGCGATCAATGGTGGTGCGGCGTTGGGGCGGCGGAACACAAGTGCGAGGAGCCCGAGCAAGATCCAGAGGATCGAGCGCGGATACCAGCGGGACGCCTGGTTGAGACGGAGCGCCAGATCGGCGTTGCCCGTCCGGTCGGGAAGACCTGCGAAGAGGCCGCCCAGCTCCCGCCCGATCTGGTCGAAGCGGCGCCTGTAACCCGGCTTGCAGAACGTGAAGTGGTGCTCCGTTCCAGACGTCCAGACCTCACGGATGCAGTTGTCCGGTCGCGAGATCCAGACGCTTTGACCGGAAGGGATCGGTTCGCCCTCGGTCGGTGCGGGGAGCTCCTTTCCCTTGACGTCGACGACCGCCGGCGTCGCAGGCGCTTGCTTCGCGGGCGGCGTGCGGAAGTACGACTCGCTCAGCTGCTGCCACACCGTGTCGAGCACGCCGGAGGCATACATGCCGGGATGCTTGCGTACGGCCTCGATCCCTGCCTCGCGCAGCACCGAGTAGTTCGTGTCCCACCCGAAGACGTGATCCGAGAGCAGATAGAAGTCCTCGTGGATGCGGAAGCTGCCGCTGCGGAAGACCTCGTCCGTCGTCACGCCGTAGGACTTGTATGGATCGCGGGTCACGAGGTGAGTGCGAACTGCGTCAGCCAGTCGACGTGACGCCGCCCCGTTCTCGGGCGACACGATCTTGTCCGTGATGAACGCGCGGTAGAACGGGATGACCGCGTTCCCACCGCGTGCGAGCGCGTAGTCGTCGAAGCGGATCCCGTTCAGCACGGCCCAGGCAGCGAGCGGGGCGAGCGCTGCGAGGAGAAACGCGCCCGAGCGAACAAGCCGGTCACGCCGCTGCCCCGCGAGGAGCAGCGGGAAGACCACGAAGCCGACGAGCACGGCATTGCCAGGACGGATGAGCGCCAGCAGTGCGATGCCGAATCCCACGAGCGCGAAGCGCCGAGCCTTCGGCGTCCGGGCCGCGCGCACGACCAGCCAGGCCCAGAGAGCGAACCCCGCTGCGAAGAGCGGCTCGCTCGAGACCTCGTGGAACATCAATCCGTAGGCCGGGTAGACGAGCAGTGCCGCCGCGACAAGCAGCGCCGCTCTCGGGCCAAAGGCGCGCCCCGCGACGCTCCAGGCAACGACCGAGGCGGCAAAGAGCACCGCCATCAGTGGCTCGGCGAAGAAGCCGCCGGCGACGTCGAGCGCAGCGCCGTCGACGATCCCGGGTACGGGCGTGCGAAACAGCATCGACCACGGGAGGAGGGGATGCCAGTCGAGAAACTGGACGTAGCCGTACAGGTATTCGTCAAGATCGCGCCCCCCGACGAGGGGCCAACCGACGGCGCGTACGGCGTAGACGCACAGTCCTAGGACGAAGAGGGCGACGACTCCGAGGCGTCGACCGGCCAGCCGTTCCAACCCCGCGAGCGCACGCGCGAGGGACGAGGTCAAGAGGCGGCTGTGACGGCGGAGGCCTTGCAGAGCACGTGAATGTCGTGCCGCCCGTCATCGGCGGCCGGGCGGAACGTGACGTAGTCGAGGTCGGCGGCGAGCTTTTGCCGAACGTAGTCCGGTGGGTGATACGCACTACAGAGGCTCGTGCCGGCGGAACTCTCGTACAGCACGACGAGGTTGCCGCCGGCAAACCTCTCACGCTCTGCGTCCGTGAGCCGGTCACGCGAAGCGTAGAACTCGCCCAGGGTCGAGAAGACGAAGTAACCGCCGGGCCTGAGCACCCGACGGCACTCCTCGATCCAGACGTGCTGCAGCTCCTCCGAAAGATGCGTCATGACCGAGAACGCGTAGACGAGGTCAAAGCTGGAGTCGTCGTAAGGGAGTGGAGGTGAGAGCTCGTTGAGCGCCGCGTCTGCGAACGGCAGGTGCTCGGTGCACCAGTCGACCATCCTCCGGTCGATGTCGCAGCCGAAGACGCCCGTCTGCGGCAGATCCGCCCAGTGCCGCAGCACGCGACCGCAGCCGCAGCCCCAGTCGAGCAGAGCCCCGAGCTGTTCGACCGACGAACCCTCCTCCTCGAGAAGCGATCGGATCAGGTCCGCGTTGTGCCGGCCGCTCTCGAGGAAGAACTTTGCATCCGCGTGGAGCGGGCCGACTTGCGCTCGGAGCCGAGCCGGAGGGAGCGGGAGCCCATCCGCCTCTCGCAACTCTCGGCCGAGAACGCGGGACTTGGCGGCGAGCGCGAGCTCGTAACCGCGCACGGCCGGCTTGGCGAGGTGCATCCGGTCGAAGAGGTCGAGCACGCCCCGTCGGCGTCCCCATCTCGCTGGCTCCGTCACGAGAGGACCGTATCGCTAGCCGCGGAGGGTGGTTACAGTCGAACCGGTGCTGACCGCGGTCGTGCCGGTTTACAACGGGGGAGACGAGATCGTCGAGAACGTCGGCGTGATCCGCCGTGCGCTCGCCGACGGATTGCCCGGAGAAGACGTCGAGGTGATCGTCGTCTCGGACGGCTCGATCGACGAGACCGCGGAGCAACTCTTAGCGGCGCGCGGTGATGCGGGCTTCCGCGTCATTCACTACGACCGCAATCTGGGCAAGGGCTATGCCGTCAAGGCCGGGGCGCTTGCGTCGCACGGCGAGTGGGTCGCCCTGATCGATGCCGACCTCGACCTCGATCCGGCCTCGGTCCCGCTCTACCTCGACGTCGCGCGACGAGAGAGCCTCGACTTCGCGATCGGGTCCAAGCGTCATCCGGACTCGGTCGTTCACTATCCCCGGTCGCGTCGGATCGCGAGTTGGTGGTACCAGCAGCTGAACCACGTGCTGTTTCGGCTCGACGTCCGCGACACGCAGGTCGGCTTAAAGGTGTTCAGCAGGCGCGTTGTCGACGAGGTCGTGCCGCTGTTGCTCGTTAAGCAGTTTGCCTTCGACCTGGAGCTCCTCGCCGTCGCGAAGGAGCTCGGGTTCGACCGCGTGAAGGAGATGCCTGTTCGACTGGAGTACCGGTTCACCGGCTCGGCGCTCGGCTCGATCACGGTTCTGCGTGCGCTCTGGGATACGGCGGCGGTCTTCTACCGGCTACGCGTGCTCCGGACGTACCAGCGCAAGCGGCATCTGCTCGGATCCCGCACACGACGTCCCGAGCTCCCGCTCGTCAGCGTCGTCGGCGACCACGAGGCGGCGAGCTTGCTCGACTACTCGCCGCTCGAGCTGGCGCCGTCGGCGCAGGAAGCGACCGGCGAGCTCGTGGCCGTGCTCAGCGGCGGCGCACGTCCGGCAGGCAACTGGGTCAGCGCCGCCGTGCCGTTCTTCGCCGACCCGGACGTCGCAGCCGTCGTCTCGCCGACGCTTGCGCCGCTGCGCGCGCCACTGCGCGAACGCGTGGCTGCAGCGGTGCTCGAATCGCGGCTCGGCGGGGGATCGCGACGGTCGAGCTTCTTTCCCGGCAACGTCCGCACGGTCTTCGACCACCCCGCGGAGAGCATCGTCGTGCGCCGCAACGACTACCTCGACACTATCGCGGCGGGCATCGATGACGAAGGGCTCGTCGTCTGGCTCTCGACGAACGGAAGGCGAACCATCTATACGCCCGACACGTCGCTGGCAGCTGCGCCTTCACCCCTCGTTCGCCCGCACCTCGCCGGCGTTCTGAGGCACGCGCGCGCGCGCGGACGGGCCGCGCGCCTCACACAGGGCCGCAGCCTGAGCCGCGCGACGGCGCTCTCGCTTGCACCCGCCGTGGCCGCAGTGGTAGGGGCAATCCTGCTGTTCGCCGGCGGCACCCTCCATGACATCGGGCTGGTCCTCGTACTGGCATATGCCGCGGCGCTTCTATTGAGCGGAATTCACGCCGCCATTCGCTTTCGCTCAGTGGCCGTCGGCGCGCTCGAGCCGGCTGCCGTCGTAGCGAGTCAGGCCGCTTATCTCACCGGCTTCGCGGACGGCCTGAGGTCGAGCTTCGCGAGGAGGTCGTCGAGCAGCACGTTCCAGTCGAATCGCCGTGCGTAGGCGAGCGCGGCCTCGCGTCGCGCCTGCCACTGCTCGGGGGATGCGAGCGCGCGCGAGATCCCCTGAGCGAGCGCCGCAGGATCGTCGGCAACGATTTCCGCACCCGCCGCGGACGCGAGCTCGCGAGCGTTCGGCGGCACATCCGTCAGGACGATCGGCAGACCTGCGGCCAGATAAGCTTTCAGCTTCCCCGGATCGGCGTAGCGAGTGAACGACCCGGCAGCCTGCTCGTATGGGGCGACTGCGACTGATGACTCGCTGAGCAACCGTTCGACCGCGCTGTGGTCTTCGACATAACCGTGGAAAGTGACCGCGCCGGTCGCGCGCTCGCGCAGCTCTCGCTCGAGCGGACCAGTTCCAATGATGTGGGCCTCAACGTCGTCGAGAAGCGTGAGCGCGTCGAGGAACCTATCCACGCCCTGTCGGGCGACAAGATGCCCGAGGAAGACGGCGCGGCGCCGGTCGAAGCCGTCGGGCTTGGCCGTTGGGACGCGATCGACCCACGCGCCCATTGGGACGACGTGAGCCGGCGCGCCGGGGGAGAGGCCGTGCCGCCGGTTGCGTCCGGCGCGGGCGGCCTCGGCGAGCTCGACCCGCGCGTCGGCGCGCCGGCAGCACAGGCGGTCGACGCGGTCGTAGATGCGAGTCGCCACCGTCCCGGGCCCGAAGCGCTCAGGCACGAAGTCCACCGACCACAGCACCACGCGGCCCGCCCGGCCCAGTCCGCGCGCGGCAAGCCCGCGCGCGCACGCAAGTGGGTTGAAGCCGAACCACGCGTCGACCCGAGGCGGAAGCAAAGGCACGAACGGGTCCAAGGCGTACGAGTAAGGCGCACCAACAGGCAACCGAACGGTGCGTTCTTCGTGGCGCTTGTCGCCTGAATACCTCGCGATCAGATGCCGCTTGCCCTGCTCAGGCGTGAGCGGATGGAAGAACGTCGTGACGTCCGCGCCGCGCTCGACGAGATAGTCGCGCAGCGCTTGCGCGGGTCCATCTGCGAACCCGTTCGAGCTGATCGCGTACCTCATGCCATTCAGAAGCCTGGGTCAGGGTCTTGGATGATCGTGTGCAACTGGGCAGGTTCGGATGCGTACTCCACCTGAAGTCTCGAGAGCACGATCGCGTCCTCTCGGGATGCTGGGGCGGGGTCAGTCTTGACCACGACGAGTGAGACGCCGCGCGGGACGTCGACGAGCACGGAGACGTGAGTCCGGCCGCTCAATGCAAAGCGTTGTTCGTCGGAGTTGTCTGCAAGCCGTAGGACGCGCCGCTGGCCCCCCGGAGGGTCCGCGTCGAACGAGAGCCGTACGACGCTTGCGTCCCTGGCGCGGATCGTGAAGTAGCCGACGCCGGAGGTCGAGATCAGCGGGAATGCCGGAGTACCATCCTCGAGCGCCTCGGGCGGCCCGAAGCCGCTTACCGCCGCGACGAAGGCAGGCGCCGGCCGCGCGACGACCTGCCAGGTCGAGGAATTTGCGGGCGAGCCGGCCACGAGCCGGTATCCCGGCCCCCAGTCTTCCGGATTGCGTAGGTAGTCACTGGACGACCACCGAAGGGCGTCCCCGTGCGTGACGATTGCCGTCACGCCGAGCAGCGCGAGCTGCTCCGCGGTTCCGGGCGTGCTCGGGTTGACCAGCGCGTGCTGTGCATCATCCGCCGGCGAACCGAAGCCGAACGTGTTGAGAAGCGGACGATGGTGAACCGACTGCCAGAACAGGTACGCGAACTGAGGAACAAGCGGATACTCCGCCAGTATTCCCGGCGGCGTGCGCGACAGGGCGGCGTACTCCGGCGGCTCGGGGTGCGTCGACACGCGCGACTTCGTCGGATTCAAGCCCAGCTCGAAAAAGGATACGACCATCGCGGTGATGACGACAGCCGCGCCGAGCCCTGGAGCTTTCCACCGCTTCGCATGTTGAGAGGCGGCCGCCGACGCCTCCTGAAGCGCCATTGCCGCGAGCGGCACAAGTGTCGTCACGACGACGACGCTCCAGCGAGAAGGGACGCGGAACGCAGGCACGACTTCCCAGAGCAGCCGTGAGGGCGTCCAGATCGTGTGACCGAGCAGCGAGACGGGGCCGGGAAGGGCGAACAAGAATGCGACCAGCGCCACAGCTGCGCAGGCCGCAGTGGAGACTCGCTTGCGCAAGTCGAGCGTCGCCCTCCTCCGCCATGCGAGGACAGTCCACGCGGCGGCCAGCACGATCGTGAGGATGCCGAGGTAGTTAGTCGTCTCGACGGGATATGACTCGTGCTGGCGCGAGGCGAGGAAAGGTTCTGACCAACGGCCGAAGACGAAGTTGCGGGCGGCCGGGACTACGAGCTCGTGCAGCTGGATTCCCCAGGAATGGACGTCTGCCGCGCGGCGGTCCAACCCGGCGCCGCGCCCAACGTCGGCCGCTTGGGCAAGGGCGAGGACGATCAAGGTCCCGGCGAGAGTGCTCGAAGTTGCGAGCACGAAGAAGCGGAGACGCTGGAGGTCGGGGCTGTGCATAAGTAGGACGGCCAGGGCGAAGGCGCCGGTTGTGACCACGGCCATCGCGCCGAAGTAACCAGAGGTGAGCCAGCAGGCCAGCGTCGTCGCTGCGACGAGTCCGAAGCGAGTCCACGTCGGGCGGCGCGCCGCCGCAACCAACGCGATGAGGAGCAGCGGCAGGAACTCGAGATGAACGAGCGAGGCATGCGGCACGCGCATGAGATGCCACGGGAAAACGATGTAGACGAGCCCGGCCCAGGCCGCGGCCAGGGGGCCGCACCCCAAGTAACGGACGAGCAGATACATCGCCGCGCCCGAAAGCACGTAGCCCGACAGCAACACGACGTTATGCGCGCCGAGTGGTCCGATGAGCTTCGTCAAGAGAAAGGCCGGGTAGTACGGGAGCAGCCACTGGAGGTTGAGCCCGTTCGACTCGTCCCATCCGAACGGCGCGCCGGTCACTGTGTGGTGCGTCGTGCCGAAGAGGTGGTAACCGCCTTCGTGTTGAAGCGCGTAGAGCCACCCGATCGTGCCGGGTGCATCGCTCGCGGGCTCGATGAGCGTCGAGCCGAGTGCGATCACCAGTCGCCAGAACAGCAGACAGACGAACGCCGTGGTCGTGAGCAGAACAACAGTGGCCTCGATCGCGATTCGGCGTGCTTGGGTAGACAACACGTCGGGTCAGACTGCTTTGTCCGTCGGCGCGTCTCTCGGGTGCTGCGCCATGGAGGTGTTGACGCCGTAGAGATAGTCGCGCGTCCACGGCTCGGCAGCATCGTCGCGGCCGCGAACTTCGAAGCCGGTCTCGAGAAGGAAGTCGCGCACGCCAGCCTTCGTGCGTAGCGTCTCGGAACCGACCTGGTCCGCGAGGAAGTCGTGGCAACTAATACAGACGTTGCGGATTGAATCGATGATCTGTCCGAGGCCGCGAATTGCGAGTCGCTCGGCGCCTTCGATGTTCATCGTGAGCAGGTCGATCTGGCTGATCCCCAGTTCCCTGGCCAGCGAATCGAGCCTGCGTGCGGGCACCTCGATGCCGTCCCCGGTTAGCATCGTGTTCTGCAGGTAGTGCTCGTCGTCAGAGATCGTCGCCGTGCCGTCTCGGTCAGACGCTGCAACCTGTAGCGGCGTCACGTTTTTGAGCTGGTTGACCCTGCACAGGCGCGCGAGCCGTAGGTATGTCCGGGGATGCGCTTCGAGCGCGACGACGCGACCGCGATCCCCTACGAGCCGTGAGAAGAGCAGCGTCTCCCGCCCGATTCCAGCGCCGACGGCGACGACCGTGTCGCCCGGCCGCGGCGTGTAGCCGTAGAGGAGCAAGGCGCGCGCCTCGGCCGTGAACACATCGGGCGGCGCGGCGCGACCGACCGTGGCGTGCGGGATCTTCGCACCGCGGTAGTGATGGATCCAGGCACCGTCGCGCCAGTAGACGAGGCACGGTCTCCTGTACGTCCAGCTGACCCACGCCGACGCCGGTGCAGCGAGGAGCGCCCGCCGGCCCGGCCGGTCGAGGCGCCCCACGATCGCCGCCCAGTAGCGGGTCATGTGCGCGCGAGAACCAGGCTGAGCTGCATGCTGCCGCGCCGGACAAGGTGCCGTCGCTGGTCGCGCCGCTCGCACCACCACCAGACCCGATCGCCGAGTGCGGACGTCGCCAGCTGGACGGCCTTGACCATGTGGCCTGTGAACTGCACCTCGAGCGGTTCGAGCCCGGCCTCGCGCGCAACCTCGGTCAGCGCTTCCGCTTCGTAGCGCCGCAGGTGGCCGAGCCGCCGGTCGTGGCGACGATTCGCGCGGCGGAACACCGCAGGGACATGGCGAAGGGCGTGCGGCACCGTCACCCAGGCTCGTCCGCCCGGCCGGAGAACGCGCGCGAGCTCGCCCAGCGCGGCCCGGTCGTCCGGCACGTGCTCGAGCACGGCAATCGCGAGCGCCGACCCGAAGGAGCCGGAAGCGAGCGGGAGCTGCTCCGCCGAGCAGCAAAGCCACAGCGTGCGGTCGGCGACGCCCTCTTCCTCGGCAAACCTGCGCGCGGCGAGCAGGGCCTCGAGCGACAGGTCGCAGCCCACCGCCGGCCGGCCCGAGCGCGCCGCCTCGATCACGGTGTAGCCGGAGCCGCCGACGCCGACGTCGACGAGGGGGCTGCCGCGATCCTCGAGCACTCCTGCTGCCCGCAGGCGGCCGAGGTAGCCGAGTCGCCAATTTTCGAGCGAATAGTGCTCGTAGCCCCGGAACTCGGAGTCGAAGTAGGCGCGCTGGCCGACGTACTGCGGATCCGCGTCGATCGTCTCTTCCGTGACGAAGACCGGAATCCCTTCCACGATCGGATAGCGGTGCCCGCCCGCGGCGCACACCGCGAGTTCACCGAGCGCGAGTTCCGACCCGCAGCGCGGACAGCGCAGCAACGCCTGCAGCGGTGGCATCGGCGGACCTTAGCGCCGGGTTGCCGTACGGTTGCGCGGGTGACACCTACGCTCAGCGTCGTTATTCCAGTGCGCGACGAGGCGGCGCAGCTGCCGGCGACGATCGAGGCGCTGCTCGCGGCGCTCGAGGGCAGCGGCTTCCAGGCCGAGCTGGTCGTCGTCGACGACGGATCCAGTGACGGCAGTGCCGACGCCGCGCACGCGGCCGCCGACGGCCGCGTGCCGTTCTCGATCGTGCGCGGTGGCGGCGAAGGTCGCTACCTGGCCCGCCTTGCCGGCCTGGAGAGGGCGACCGGCGAGCTCGCGCTGCTGCTCGACGCGCGCGTGCGCCTCGAGCCGGATGCGCTGCGCTTTCTGCACGAGCGTACGGCCGTCGGCGAAACAGTCTGGAACGCACACGTCCACGTCGACTCGGACTCTCCGTTCGGCGTGTTCTGGGGCTTGCTCGCGGAGCTTGCGTGGCGCGACTACTTCGACGACCCCCGCACTACGAGCTTCGGCGAGGAGGAGTTCGACCGGTTTCCGAAGGGGACGACCTGCTTCCTCGCGCCGAGGAGCCTGCTGCTGTCGGCCTTCTCCACCTTTGAGACGCACTACCGCGACGTCAGGCTCGCGAACGACGACACGCCGATCTTGCGAACCCTCGCCACACATACGCGTATCGGGATCTCGCCGCGGTTCGCCTGCAGGTATGCACCACGAACGAGTCTCGGTCGCTTCTTACGTCACGCGGTGCACCGAGGCACGGTCTTCGTCGACGGGCACGGGACGCCGGAGTCCCGTTTCTTCCCGGCCGTGGCCGCGTTCTTCCCACTGAGCGCGGGGCTTGCCCTCGCGGCGCTGCGCCGACCCGCGGTCGTGCCCGCTGCACTGGCGGCGTGCGGGCTCACTGCCGCGGCGTACGGTTTCCGAGCGGGCAGGTCGCGACGCGAGCTCGAGGTTCTCGCAACGGTGACCCCTCTGTACGCGGTGGGACACGGGGTTGGCATGTGGCGGGGCGCCTTCGAACTGTTGCGAGGTGTGGCTCCGAGGTGATCCTCGTCGTGTTCGGCACGACGGGGGAGCTGATCAAGCTGGCGCCCGTCCTCCTGCGTCTCGACGAGCGCGATCACCGGTATCTGCTGGCGACAACCGGACAGCAGGTGCAGCAGATTCCGGGGTTCGTGGAGCAGTTCGGCCTTCGCCAGCCGGGTCTCTGGCTCGCACGCGGACGTAACGGACGCGATCTGCGCGTCAATTCTGACATTCCCGCCTGGTTCGGGAGAGTCACGCGCTCGTGGGTGCGCGAACGGCGGCGAGTGTTGCGCACCTTGCGCGACGGCCGTGGCCGCCCGCTTGTTCTCGTCCACGGGGACACGATGACGACGGTGCTCGGCAGCATGATGGGCCGCTCGCTCCGCGTCACCGTTGCGCACATCGAGGGCGGACTGCGCAGCTACGACGTTCGCCACCCATTTCCGGAGGAGCTGAACCGCAAGCTTGCGACTGCTCTGAGCCGCATCCACTACGCGCCGGGTGCCTGGGCTGCCTCGAACCTCCATCGCGGCGAGGTCGTCGACACAGGTTCGAACACGATCCGCGACAGCCTCGCGCTCGTGTCGGAGTCGGAGCCCGCGATCGCACTCCCCGACCGGGCATTCGGCATCGTTTCGCTGCACCGTTTTGAGCTGCTCAACAACCGCAGGTTGCTGACGGAGACGGTCGGTGTTCTGGCCGAGGCGGCTCAACGCACGCCGCTGCTGTTCATCGATCACCCCGTCACGATCGCGGCGCTCACGCGCTTCGGGCTCGATCGACATTTCGATGCGACGACGTTCGTGCGCATCCCTCGTCTGCGTTTTTTCGACTTCGTGCGCGTCGAGCGCCGCGGCGCCTTCGTCGTGACGGATAGCGGCGGCAGTCAGGAGGAGTGCTACTACCTCGATGTGCCTTGCCTCGTGCACAGAGTTAAGACCGAGCGCCGCGAAGGGCTCGGAGAGAACGCGCTCTTGTCGCAGATGCGCGCGGACGTGCTGCGGGACTTCCTCGGCGATCCGTCGCGGTTTCGCCGGCGGAGCGCGTTGCCGGTCACCGCGCCCTCCGAGATCATCGTCGACGACCTCGAACGTCGCGGGTACGTCTGACTAGAAGCCGGGGTCGGACGAAGAAGGCGTCGCGAGCAGCACCTGCCGACCGGACGCCGGGAACGTACGCGGCTGTGTCAGCAGAACGGCGTCTTCCTCCGATGTCGCCGCCGGGTCGACTTTCAGCAGCAGCTGCGAGATGCCACGTGTCACCGTGACCTTCAGGTCGAAATGCGTCGCGCCGGTGACGGTGAAGGGGTGTTCGCCCTGCGTGTCCTGGATCCGGAGCGTGCGGCTTCCAGTCGGTGCGACCGCGTCGAAGATCAGCCGGATGACGCCAGCTTTCCTCGCATGGATCTCGAGCAGCCCGACGCCGGAGGGATCGGCCAGCGGAAAGACGACCTGGCCCCCCGTGAGGGGCGCGGTGCGCGGGGGTCCGAATCCGCCGGGCAGCGTGACGAGTGCCGGGGCAGGAGGTGCGACGACCCGCCACACGGACGAGTCGTCCGGGAAGCGGCCGACGAGCTCGAAGCCCGCTCCGTTCGTCGGCTCGCGGGGTGGCACCGGCGTGTCGGCGGGCCCGCCCGGGTGGATCGCGATCGCCGTGACGCCGAGCAGGGAGAGCGACTCCGCCGTCCCCGGCTGCGCCGGGTCGAGGAGCACCAGGCGAACCTGCTGTGCCGGTGAGTCCTCCGGCGCTCCGTTGACGAGCGGGCGACCGTGGATGCGCTGCCAGAGGCGATAGAGATCGGAGTAGCCGAGCGGATACTCGGCGAGCACGCCGTCAGGCGTTTCGGTCTCGATCGCGGTGTACTCCGGCGGGACCGGCACGGTGCGGAAGTGGGCAACGCGATGCGTTCCGAGCTCGACGAACGAGATCACCATCGCGGCGGCAACGGCGATCGGTGCCAGCAGCTCGCGCCTCCGCGCCACCACGCCGGAGACGTTCTGCAATCCGAGGGCCGCCAGCGGCAGCAGCGTCGTCATCAGCAGCGGATCCCAGCGCGACGGCACTCGGAAGGCCGACAGCACGTTCCAGAGCAACTTGGACGGCATCGAGATCCCGGCCACCGGGCTCGGCAGCGCGAACAGGAAGCCGACGACGAAGGCAACAATGAGCCCGACCGTCACCGCCAGCGCCGACCTCCTGCGGTAGGCGACGACGATCCAGCCGATCGCGAGCGCGAACGTGAGCAGGCCGAGGTCGTTGCTGATCTCCGTGAAGTTCGGGGAGCCGTGCATGTGGCGCTCCCAGAAGGAGTTCAGGTCGAACAGCAGGTGATTCGGCGCAGGAATGAAGAGCTCGAGCGGGCGGAGGCCGTACGGTCTGAGTGCGTCCGCTTCGCGCTCGATCCCAGCGCCGGCGTTCACGCCCGAGGCGTAGGAGGCGATCGCAACCAGCCCGCTTGCGAGGATTGCAGCCGCGGTCGCGCCGCCGGCAAGCACGAGACCGCGCGGCCTCGCCATCAGGAGCCCGGCTCCCACCGAGAACGCGATCACGGTGATCACCGCCATGCCGCCGAAGTAGCCGGAGGTCAGCCAGCAGGCCGCCGTCGCTGCGCCGACGAGGCCGAACCGGGTCAAGCTTGGCTTGCGCGCAGCGGCGACGAGTGCAAGCACCAGCAGCGCGAGGACCTCGAGGTGCGTCAGCGACCCGTGCTCGGCGCGTGCCCAGTGCCAGGGGAAGATGATGAAAGCGAGCGCCGCCCACGCGGCGACGAGACGGCCGCAGCCGAGATACCGCGTCAGCAGGTACATCGACGCGCCCGACAGGATGTACCCGGCGAGGGTGATCAGGTTGTACGCCGCGACCGCGCCGAACAGCGTGGTCGCCAGATACGCCGGGTAGTACGGGAGCGACCACTGGATATTGAGCCCGTTTCCTTCGTCCCAGCCGACGGGTGCGCCGCTCAACGTGTGGTGCGTAGTGCCGAAGAGGTGATAGCCGCTCTCGTGTTGCAGCGTCCACAGAAACGAGACCGAGCCGGTCGAGTCCGAACCGGGATGGCCGATGATGGTCGAGCCGAGATGCACGACGACGGGCCACATCAGCGCGCACACAAACAGCGTGATCCCGAACAGGACGAGCGCTGCCTCCACGGTCACGTTGCGGACCCGCGTCCACGTCGCCGCGGGAACGCGTCGCACCGCTGCCCGTAGCGCCGGGACGCTGGACGCGACGAACAGCTCGTGCGCTGCGAGCAGTAGCGCTGCCACGACGACGTTCGTCCACACGACGCCGTTGAGGCTCGAGGGAAGCACCGAGAGCGCCACCACCTGCACGACGACGGCACTGGCGACGATCCAGGCGTATCGTGTCTCGCCGCGCGAGAGGTGGTAGCCGACGAGTAAGTTCGCGACCGAGTAGAGCCCGACCGCCAAGGCGAACGGAGCAAGCACCTCTCCGCCCTCCGAGAAGTCGCGGCCGAACGTCATCGAGACGAGTCCGACGCCGGCTGCAGCGTAGACGAGCGCGAGCAGGCCGCAGAACGCGACAGTGGCCAGGAGCGAGCGTCCGAGGATGTCCTCCGTTTCCTCGCCGCGCGCATGCCGCGCAGCCGTGCGCGGAAAGAGGACGACCAGGACGGTTGCGGGAAGGAAGAAGGCAACCCGGGCGAACGCCGAAGCGGCGGCATATGCGCCCGCCTCGTCGCCCGAAAAGCGTGCCTTGACGATGAGGATGTCGATGTTCGTGAGGAGGGCGATGCCGATGAGACCGACCGCGACCGGCCAGAGATAGCGCAGGAACGCGACCAGCTCGGGCCGCGACAGTGAACCCGCGCCTCGCAGCGGCTCGCGGATGAGCATCAGCGCAAGCGCGGCGGAAGCCAATGCACCCGCCAACGCTGCAAAGGTCGCTCCTCCGAGGCGGTACCCGGCGGCCGCAGCAATCCCGAGGATCACGAGCCGGACCAGCCACGGGAACACGTACAAAGTCGCCAGTCCCGAGAAGCGTTCGAGCCCCTGCAGAACGCCGAGCGCGAGAGGAAAGACCAGCGCGGTCGACAGCGACAGGACGGCGAGCACCACGATCGCCACCGAGTCGATGTGGAGGACGTGCGCCAGCGGCTTCGCCAGCGCGAGTGCCACGACAAGCAGCGGAGCCGTCGCGATGAGCGCTGCGCGCAGCGTGCCACGTGCTAGACGCCCCGCTCGTGCCGGATCGCCCGTTGCGACGCTTCTCGAGACCTCCCGCGACACCGCCATCTGGAGCGCGCCCGCAGGGATGACCACGATGGAAAGGAAGCCAAGGAGTGCAGCGAGCGAGCCATAGTCCTCGCTGCCCAGGATTCTTCCGGCCGCGAGCAGGAAGACATAGGCGGCGACGATGGACGCGCCGCTCGCCGCGGCGAGCAGGGCACTGCTGCGGGCTCCGCTGGGTCGAGGACCGCTTGTCAGCATCCGGGCATTCTCGTTCAGACCGGCTCGGGCGGCATGTCGTGCTCGTGCACGCCATGCGCGCGAGTCACGCGAGGAAGCGACGTCGGTGACGGCCAAGCGGTCGTGGAAACGCGCGTTGCAGGTCGGTTCGGTGTCCGCACGAACCGCCACAGGTGGTTGGGCCAAGCGTCAGCGGGGAAAGCGCGCGGGGCTCTCGTTCAGCCAGTCAAAGTAGCTGTGTGTTCCACTCGCGGCGAACGGGTCGCCGAACCTAGCGCGATCGGGAAGCTGGGCAGTGGCTACGTTCAGGGATTCTGGCACCACCTCGTTTACGAGCGTCGGGGTGCAGCAGGTCTGCTCCGCCTCTTTCCGCCCTCAGAGCGCTTGCCGTGTGGCTGCACTTCCGCGGGATCAACCGGCAGCGGCAGAGGCGAGTAAACACCAAACATGAGCTTTGGTTCTTCTCGTCGAATGGAACACAACTTGCGGAGTTCGAGCTAAAAGAGAGCGAGTGCGAATCGATAAGGTTGCAATTGCCTGCTGGTCCAAGTGAATTTGTCAGGTTTTCGTTCTCGGATCATGCTCTCGACGTTGAGGGCCGCATCGCGTTTCTCGTGCAGGAGACCGATCTCTTCCGCGAGAAGGACCTCAATTCGATCGCCTAGTGCCCTGCGCGCATTGTCGAACGCCAGTCCCAGCAAGCACCTTTCCCCGCCTCTCTGCCGGTGACACCGTCTCTGGACATCGTCATCCCGGTACGCAATCGCTGGGAGCTGACGAAGACCTGTCTCGAGCACCTCCGCGTGCAAACGGTCCCTCACAGCTTGATCGTCTGCGACAACGGCTCGACCGATGGAACACCGGAGCGTGTCCGTGCCTCGTTCCCTGAAGCCCGACTGATCCAGCTCGGCGCAAACGTCGGCTTTCCAGCAGCGTGCAACCGCGGCGCGCACGCCGGCTCTAGCGAGACCGTCGTTCTCCTGAACAACGACGTCGAGTGCCGGCCGGATTTTCTCGAACGGTTGGTTGCGCCGTTCCGAGACGACGAACGACTCGGCTCAGTGGCATCGCTCCTACTGATGCCCGGCGAGCAGCGGATCGAGAGCTTTGGCCTAGCGGTCGATCCCACGCTCGCCGGCTATCCGCGCCTGCGTGGGTTTCCCGCGCGTGAGGCCCAGACGACAAATCCGACCCTCGTCGGCCCGTCGGGCGCCGCGGGCGCATACCGGCGACGGGCGTGGGAAGCCGTCAGCGGGCTCGACGAAGGCGTGTTCGCGTACGCCGAGGACGTCGACCTCGCGTTGCGCATCCGCGCCGCCGGGTGGCGGACAACTGCCGTCTCCGATGCTGTCGCGATCCACATCGGCTCCGCGAGCGCCGTGACGCGCTCCGCCTGGCAGCGGTACCAGGGCGGCTTTTCGCGTGGTTACTTCCTGCGCCGCTACGGCGTCCTTCGCACTCGCATGGCAACGCGCGCCCTCATCACGGAGGCGCTTGTCGTTCTCGGCGACGCCGTGGTGTTCTCGCATGACCTGGCTGCAACTCGAGGGCGGGTCGCGGGGTGGCGGGCCGCCGCCGGGAAACCGCACATCGTTCCCCCGCCGCACGAGACGATCGACCGGAGGATCACGTTCTGGAAGAGCGTCGGCCTCCGCCTGCACGTCTACACGGAGCCGACGACCTCTTCGTAGACGGCGCGCGTTCGCGCGATCATCTGCTCTGCGCTGAAGAGGTCGGTCACCCGCCGTCGCGCGCGTGTGCCGAGCACAGCGCGCTCTTCATCGTCCGCGAGCCGCCGTATCGCCGCGGCGACGGCACCCTCGTCGCCGTACGGAACTGCGATTCCCGAGTCCCCAATCGCTTCGAGATTCTCGGGGATGTCCGCGACGATTGCCGGTAGGCCCTGCGCCATCGCCTCCAGGAGTGCGAACGACAGGCCCTCGCGCTGCGACATCAGCACGAAAAAGTCCGCTGCTGCGAGCAAGTTGGCGACGTCGGGGCGCTGACCGAGGACACGCATGTGCGCGCCCGCTGCTCGCTCCACGTCGCCTCGCAATGCACCCTCGCCGACGACGAGCAACGACGTCGACGTGCTCTCCGCTGCCCGTATGACGGCGAGCGGATCGCGTCGCTCGTCGAGCGAGCCGACCCAGATGCCGACGGGGGGTGGGAGGTCGAGCTGCGTCGGCTCCGCCGCTGCCGACGGCACGCCGTTATGGACGACGACGCTCTTGCGCTCCGCGCGCGCGTGGACGACTGCTGCAAGCGCGTCGTGTTCCGCCTGTGAGACGCAGATCGTCCGATCGGCGGCGCGCAGCACCGCCCGCAAGTTCAGCTCTGCGGCACGCCGTGCGAGTCCGCTGACGCGACGCAAGAAGTGCAGTCCGTGCAGGGTGAGGACCGAAGGCCGGGCAGCCAGCAGCGGGAGGAACAGGCTGCCGGTGACCTCGCCGTGCACGTGCAGCAAGTCATGTCCACGCAGGTGCCGGATGACGTCTGCGATGCCGCGCGCGACCGCGGTCGGTCCGGGCTTGCGGGCCGGCGCGAGGTGCACGCGTGTGAAGGTGTAGCCGGACATGGCGGCGAGCATGTCGACATACGTGTCGCCGCCGCCGCCGGCGTGCGGCAGCACGTGCAGAACGCGACGCTCAGTCGCGCCCATACACGTCGAGTACCTGTTCGAGCGAACGCTCGAGTGACAGGCGGCTCGCATTCCGGCGGAACCACGCCAGGGTCGACTCGCGCAACGACGAGCCGGCGTCGCGAACGCGGACGATTGCGGCCGCCAACTCCTGCGCGTCCACCGATGCGGCGACCGTGCCGTTCGCGCCCTCTTCGACCAGTTCGGTGGCCGCATTCTCAGGACCGGCCACGACGACGACCGGCACGCCCTGCGCCGCCGACTCGATCACGACCAGCCCGTACCCCTCGCGCTCGGACGGCAGGACGAAGCAGAGGGCTGTTCCGAGCGCTTCCTGCAGGACGGTCGCGTCGACGAAGCCGGGAGCGCTGACCCGGCTCCGGAGCTCGTGCTCGGCGATTGCAGCGAGCACCGCCGGGCGCTCCGGGCCGTCTCCGTAGATCTCGCCTTGGACGTCCGGGACCTGGGCGAGTGCCGCCACGAGTGCAGGAACGCGCTTCTCGGGGAGGTGCCGCCCGGCGAACACCGCGACGGCGCGCGCTGAGCGGGGCGCATCGGGCGGCGGCGGCCCCGCATACTGGCCGTCGAGCCGGGTCAGGGGCGCTGTTAGCCCCTCGTCTCGCAGCCGCCGCTCGTGCAGTCGCGAGAAGCAGAAGGCGCGCTGTGGCACGCTCAGGCAAGCACGCTGCACGCGCCAGCCGACGTCACCCGTCACGCGCCCCGCGTAACGGCGCCAATACGCGCGCGTCCAGACCTCGTGCCAGTCGACGACGATGCTGTAGCGGCCACGCGCTCTCGTCGCGCCGGCGGCGAGAAGCGAGAAGTACGGGAACGATGCCGTGTGGACGACGTCGTACCGCCTCCCGTGCCGTAGCAGGTGCCTGAAGACTCCGAGGCCGAAGATCAGCGGCGGGAGGGGGCGCCGCCTTCCGCCGGCGTAGAGCTCCATGCGCGGTGAGACGGCGATGACACGCACTCCGGGGACGCCAGGATCGCGGCCCCGCGGCCACTGGCGGCGAGTGAGGAAGGTAACCTCGTGACCGCTGGACGCGAGCCGCTCGGCAAGGTTGCGGTACCAACGTTCGGCTCCGCCGATGGTGAAGGGATAGAGGCAGTCGTAGACGATGCAGACGCGCACGACACAGATACTCCCAGGCCGGGAGGGCGAAAGGAGTGAGCGCGCCAGCGCGAGCAAGCCGCACGTATCCGTCGTCATCCCCTGCCTCGACGAGGCGGAGACGATCGCGGAATGCGTGACCCGTGCGCGCGCCGTGCTCGACGAAGGCGGGCTCGACGGCGAGGTAATCGTCGTCGACAACGGTTCGGCGGACGGCAGCGGCGGTCTTGCCCGTGCTGCCGGAGCACTCGTCGTCGAGGAGCCGCGTCGCGGTTACGGCAGCGCGTATCTCGCCGGCCTCGCCGTCGCCAAGGGCGACTACATCGTCATGCTCGACGCAGACCTCACGTACGACTTCCGGGAGATCCCACGGTTCGTGCAGGAGCTCGAGGACGGTGCGCAGCTCGTCGTCGGCAATCGCATGAGCAGCATCGCACCGGGCGCGATGTCACTGCTCAGCAGGCTCGGGAATCCGCTCCTCTCCGGGTTCCTCAACGTCCTGCACCGAACGAACATCCGCGACGTGCATTGCGGCATGCGCGCGCTTCGGCGCGACGTCTTGCCGGCCCTCAACCTCCGCACGGTCGGGATGGAGTTCGCTTCCGAGATGGTGATCCGGGCGACCCGCGAGCGGCTCGACGTCAGAGAGGTTCCCATCGAGCTCCATCCACGCGTCGGGACGTCGAAGCTGTCGCCGTTCCGCGACGGCTGGCGACACCTTCGCGTCATCCTCGTCTACAACCCGACGTTTCTCTTTCTGCTTCCCGGCACGGTGATGCTGCTCGCCGGGTCGCTCATCACGCTGCTGGTCTTCGTCGAGGTCCCGATCTTCGGTCGCGAGCTGTACATCCACTCGCTGATCATCGGCTGCCTGCTCATCCTGCTCGGCGTCCAGGCGATCGGCCTCGGCTTGTCAGCCCGAGCCTTCGGCGTCTACTTCATCAGTGAGCAGGACCATCTGTTCCAGAAGCTCCGTTCGCGACTCCGGCTCGAGCACGGGCTCGCACTGGCGTTCCTCGTTGGGGCCGCCGGCCTCGCCCTGATCGGCATCCTCATCGAACGGTGGGCATCCCACGGCTTCGGGAGCCTCAGAGAGGAGCGGCTCGCGATCCTCGCCGCGACCGTCATCTCGGTCGCGGCTCAGATTTTCTTTACGTCTTTCCTGGTCTCGATCATCGGCCTACGCCGCCACCGCGACGAGCCCTAGGCGACCCACGCCAGTCCGGCTCCACAGGCAGACTTGGCTTCCGTGGCGACCCTAGAAGCAGTTCGGCCGCGCCTGGCCACGCGGTGGCGGTCGTTCGAGGCTTGGATCGGTACGCGTGGCTCCGCTGTCGCCCTCTTTGTTCTCGCGCTGGCCGCGTTTGCGCTGCAGAGCATCTTCTTACCCGCGTATCCGGGACGCGACATGTCGCGGTACCTGCAGACGTTCTTCCAGCTCGGGTCCGACGTGCCCATCTATCCGGCGCCTCTCAACACGCGCGGTCCGCTCGCGGCGCTCGGCGTCGGCCTGCCGCTCGAAGTCGGTGGTTGGGCTGCCGAGGTCCTCCTGGCGCTCCTATACGCCCTGTCGATCCTCGCCTGGGGTCGCGTCGCGTTCACCTTCGGCGCGCGGGCCGCGGCGCTGACGAGCGCACTGCTGCTCGTCTATCCCGGCTACGGGATCCTCTTCCACCAGCTCGCAAGCGACTCACTCTTTGCCGCGGGCTTCGCAGGGTGGGCGCTCTTGCTCGCCCGAGCAATCCAGCGGCCGTCGATCAGGGCGTTCGTTTTCGTCGGGCTCGGGATCGGTGGGCTCGTCCTCGTCCGGCCCGGGAATCAAGTGCTCTTGGTCATGGCGCTGCTCCCGCTTGTCCTTCACGCATCGTGGCGCGACCGCCTCGCCTGGGTCGCGGCTGTCCTTGTCCCCGCCGTCGGGCTTTCCCAGGCGTGGAAGGGAGTCGCCGACCTCCGGTACGGCGACGCCGTCACGTTACAGCCGAGCACAGGCCTGCTCGCACTCGCCTTCGTCATGGTGCCGTTCGTTCTTCCCTCGCCGTGGAGGATGCGTATGGGAGCGCTGGTCGCGCTGCTCGTCGTTGCCGCCTTGGCCGTGAAAGGCATTCCGGGTCAGAGTCCGGCGCAGTACACGCGCTCGGTCATTCGTAATGAATCGAACCAGTTCCTCTACCGGTCGTTCGAGCTCGACCGAATCATCGCGCCGGAGAATGGCCCCGCTTCGCGCAGGCTGGCGGTCGTCGTTCAACGCGAGTTACTGACGAGGGAGCCTTACCGTTCGTACGGCATCGACGTGCACGAGTTCTTCGCCTCCGGGAGCGACCGCGTGTTCGGCGATCTCACCGGTGTTGCAAGCGCTGCAGACCTGGCGGGAGCGACTCGCGAAGCGATTCGGAAGCATCCGAGGAAATTCGTGACGAGTATCACCCGGACGTTGTGGGAGCAGCTCGCGAGCCGTCCGGTGTACGCGCCTGAGGCCAGTGCGGAGGCTGATACTCCAGCAGCTGCGGGGGCGGGGGAGCCGGACGTCATCGTCGTGAATGGGCGACGCCTACCGAAGCCATCCGAAGGCCAGCCGATCCCTGCCTCGGCCATCGGGCCGCAGCTCTGGACGCCAGGAGGACCCGCGGAGGAGGTTTGGAGCTCGCCCACGGAGCACCGGTTCGTCTTCACCGATGCACGGGACGAGCGGCGTTACGACAGGCTCGGCCGCGATGTCGAGCGACTGTCGAGTCGTATTCCCACGCACGACGGCGCGCCGAGCCTGATGCACCGGCTCAACCAGGTCTCCCATCGCTTTCCGCCGCTCATCGCGTGGCTCGTCATCGGGATCGCCGGGATGGCGCTGCGACGTCCTCGAAACGCCCTCGTCGCGCTCGCGCCCTGCCTGGCCGGACTCGTCGTCATCGTGGCGACTGCGTTGGTCGCGCCGTCCGTACCGGAGTACGCCGCACCTGTCAGTCCTGCATTTCTGATGCTGGCGGCCGTAGGGGTAGTCGGAGTACCCGTGCGCCGTGCCGGGGCGGCTGTCGCGGAGTCCTGGCGACGTCTCGCAGGCCTGGCCGTCGGCGCCGCCGCAGCGGCGTGGTCCGTGAGCATCTACTACGACGCCCTCAAGGCGCACGTCGACGGCGTGGGCGCGCCGCACGATCTGGAGGTTTTCCTCCGCGCCGCCGGCAAGGTCCTCGACGCCGCGTCTCCTTACGCGTACGACGGCGACAAGACCTTCGCGTACCCGCCGTTTCTGGCCTGGTTGGTAGCCCCTCTGCATCCGCTCAGCAGCTCCGCGGCTGCAGTCGTCTGGATCGTCCTGTCGCTCGCGATGGTCGGCCTCGCGCTGTGGTTGCTCGAGTTGCGCGACTGGCGCTGCTACGCGCTCGTGTACGTGTTCCTCTTCACACGGAGCTCGATCCACCTCGGGACGATCGAACCGCTGCTGCTGCTCGTCGTGGCCGTTGCCTGGCGCTGGCGCGACGTTGCCTGGCGGACCGCAGGCGCAGTCGGCGCCGCAATCGTCCTCAAGCTCTTTCTCTGGCCTCTCGCGATCTGGCTCGCACTGACGCGGCGGATCCGCGCTGCAACTCTCGCGGTCGCGCTCGCTGTCGCGCTGGCGGCCGTCAGCTGGGCGGCGATCGGTTTTGCCGGGATCGGCGACTACCCCGGCCTGCTGCGCCGGCTGGCCAATGACGAGTCGACGTCCTCATACTCGGTCGTCGCACTCTGCGTACGCGCACACCTTCCGCTCCTGGCCGCGCGGATCATCTCCGTGATCGTGGCCCTCGCGTTGCTTGCCGCCGCGGCCTGGGTCGCCCGCGACGAGCGCCGAACCCAGCGAGACCGCGATGTCGCGGCTCTCACGCTTACGCTCGCGGCCGCGCTCGCGGCGTCGCCGATCGTGTGGGTGCACTACTTCCTGCTGCTGCTGGTGCCACTGGCGCTGATCCGGCCGAGGCTCTCGCTGCTTTGGTTCGTGCCGTTCGTATTCCAGCCGCTAGGTGAGGCCGCATGGCCGGCTGGCGATGGTCGAAACCTCGGCCTTGCGCTGGTTGCGACCCTCATCATCCTCGGGGCAGCCGTTGTTCGCGCCGATTGGCGTCCTGGTCTCCGCCGCAGTCCGCCGCTTCGGCTGTCCTCGTGGTCGCGGATCCGATCAGGGACGTGATCCGATGACGCTCGTGATCGAGCAACTCGGACCGCTGCCGATTCCACTCGAGCCTCGTTCGGCCGATCCGACAGTGGTGCTCGTGGTCCCGGCGCACAACGAAGAGGACGCGATCGCCCTCGCGTTTGCCGAGATCAGCAAGGTCATGGACTCCCTTGGCGTCGAGTGGTCGATCATTTTCGTGAATGACGGGAGCCGCGACGCGACTCTTGACGTGCTCGAGGAGCTCTATGAGCGCGACGAACGTGTCTCGTACATCTCGCTCTCGCGGAACTTCGGCCATCAGAGTGCCTTGGCTGCCGGCCTTGACCACGCTGTGGGAGATGTCGTCGTCACGATGGACGCCGATCTCCAGCATCCTCCCGAAGTAATCCCGACCCTGCTTCAGGCCTGGCAGCAGGGCTACGACGTCGTGCATACGCGCAAGGTCGCGACCACGGACATCGGCCTGTTCCGGAAGTTCGTCACTCGGCTCGCGTACGGTGCGATCCACGCGACGGCCAACGTCGAATTCGTCGTGCAAGCGTCCGACTTCCGGCTCCTGGATGCGCACGCACAACAGGCGATTCGCGAGATGCCCGAGCGCGGTCGCCTCTACCGCGGACTGGCGCGGTGGGTCGGGTTTCGCCAAGCGGTTGTCCCCTTCCGCGCCGCTCGCCGTGTAGCCGGGTCTTCGAGCTATGGCTTTCGTCAGCTCGCGTCGCTGTTCAGCCGGGCGTTTTTCGACTTTTCGAATATCCCGCTCCGGCTTGCGCTCGTGCTCGGAACGACTGCGATCGTTCTGTGTATGGCCTACCTCGTTTTCGTACTCGTGGCATGGGCTGTCGGGATGTCGATCCCGCCTGGATTCGTCTCGCTCATCTTCGCGTTCGGCTTTCTCAGCTCGGTCAACTTGACGATGATCGGAGTGCTCGGCGTTTACATCGCGCGCATCCACGAAGAGGTTCGCGCGCGCCCCACGTACCTCGTTGCGCAGAACCGCGTGCGAGACCTTCCAACGGTGAAGTGACGAGCGTCGGGGCTGAGCTCCGCTCGTGCGTCGTGTGCGGCGGCGCACTCCACACAGCTTTGCGCAAGGATGAGTTCGCGCTCGTTTCGTGCGGGACCTGCGGGATGTTGATGCGGGCCCGGCTTCCAGCCCGCGACGAGCTGGAAGAGATTTATGCGCCCGAGTACTTCGAGTACAGCCCGGAGCATCCGGTCGACGGCTACGCGGACTATCTCGGCGATGCCGAACGGCACCGGGAGGCGGCAAGGCGGCGCCTCTCGCTGATCGACCAGCTCGCGCCGTCCCGAGGAAGGTTGCTCGATGTCGGCGCGGCGGCGGGCTTCTTCGTCGACGAGGCGAACCGCGCGGGGTGGGAAGCGGAAGGGATCGACATTGCGCCGCACGTCGTCGAATGGGGACGACAGCAGCTGAACATTCCGTTACGCGTCGGCGAGCTTTCCGCTGTCGAAGAGCGCGGTGCCTTCACGGTCGTCACGATGTGGGACTACATCGAGCATTCGCTCGATCCCGCAGGCGAGTTGGCGAGGAGCAACGAGCTGCTTGCGGGTGACGGGCTAGTCGCGCTCAGCACCGGTGACCTCGATTCCGCTGCCGCCCGGCTGTCTCGGTCGCATTGGCATCTGCTCACGCCTCGTCACCACAACTTCTTCTTCAGCGCGCGCACGCTGGTGCGCCTACTTGAGCGCAGCGGCTTCGAGGTCACGTGGCTCGGGCATCCGGGATCTCGCTACTCGCTTGCGCATCTCGCCTACAAGCTCGATCGCGGGGTGAGGACAGCGATGACCGGTGCGGCGGCCCGGCGGATCGCGAGCTCTCGTTTCGGCCGCTTCAGCCTGCCTTTGAACCTCTTCGACATCGTCACGGTCGTCGCACGAAAGGTGCGTCAACCACCCGTAGTCCAGTGAGTCGCTGTCCAGCGCTCCGCCACTTTAGTCTGTCGTCGTGGCAATGAAGCTCGTAATGACACTCCTCGCACGCGACGAGGCCGACATCGCCGACGCGCAAATCAAGTTCCACCTCAATGCCGGTGTCGATTTCGTCATCGCGACGGACAACCTGTCGCAGGACGGCACGACCGACATCCTCGAGTCATACGCCAAGGCAGGTCAGCTGCACCTGATCCGCGAGGAGGGCGAGTACCTCAAGCAGGCGGACTGGATCACGAGAATGGGCCGGCTCGCGGCAACCGAGTTCGGAGCCGATTGGGTCATCCACAGCGACGCCGACGAGTTCTGGTGGCCGCGGGGGGACTCGCTCAAGGACGTGCTCGCCTCGATCCCCTGTCGCTACGGGATCGTCCGGGCGCTGCTGCGGCACTTCGTGCCACGGCCGGACGACGGTGCGTCGTTCGCGGAGCGGATGATCGTCCGCATGTCCTCATCCGCGCCGATCAACGATCCGCGGAGCCTGTTCCGGCCGAACCTGAAGATCATCCATCGGGCCGAGCCCAACGTGAATGTCTCGATCGGCGCACAACGTCTGATCGACTCGGCGCTCATTCCGCTTCGCGGCTGGTATCCGATCGAGTTCTTCCATTTCCCGGTCCGCAGCCTCGAGCAGTGCGGCCGGAAGTACGCGCATCAGCAGACCGGGCCGGGACAGACTCCGAGCCCGTACTACGACAGGGTTCGCGCCCTGATCGACGAGGGTCGGCTCGACGAGGTCTACGGGTCGCTGGTCGTGGACGACGACGCGCTCGAACGTGGGCTCGAGGAGGGATCGCTCGTCATCGACACCCGCCTGCGCGATGCGCTCCGCACGCTGGCTGAGGGCAAGGAGCTCTCGTTCCCGCGACCCACAGTCGTCGACGAAGCGGCTTATGCGGTGGATGTGGCGGCGCTGGGCGAGGCTGACGTCGTTCGCCTCCTGAGGCGGCTGGACACGCTCGAGCAGCGTCTGCTCACGATCGAGCGCAGACCGAGCGTGCGCATCGAGGGGAAGCTGCGCGGCGCAGCAAAGAAGCTGCTTCGCCGCAACTCGTCCGAAGCGGCATGAAGCTCGTCGTCACGGTGCTCGCGCGGGACGAGGCCGACGTCATCGACGCGCAGGTCGCCTTCCACCTGAACGCGGGCGCCGACTTCGTCATCGCGACCGACAACAACTCCCGCGACGGGACGACTGAGATCTTGGAGGCGTACGCGCGGGACGGAGTCCTCCACCTCATCCGTGAGCCGGCCGAAGGCCTGCGCCAGGGCGAGTGGGTCACACGCATGGCGCGCCTGGCGGCGACCGAGTACGGGGCGGACTGGGTGATCAACACGGACGCCGACGAGTTCTGGTGGCCGCGCGGCGGCTCGCTCGAGGAGGTTCTCTCCGCAGTGCCCGACGAGTACGGGATCGTGCAGGCGTTCTGGCGCTCGTTCGTCCCGCGGCCGGACGACGGTTCCTTCTTCGCCGAGCGGATGACCGCACGCCTCTCTCAGCACGCGCCGATCAATGACCCGACGAGCTTTTATCGCCCCGTGGTCAAGGTCGCCCACCGTGCGGATCCGCAGGTCAACGTGGCGCGCGGAAATCATGCGCTCGCCGACAGCCCGCTGCTGACGCTGACAACTTGGCATCCGATCGAGGTCTTGCACTTCCCGTTGCGCTCACGGGCCCAATGGAGGCGGAAGGTCGAGCTCCAGGGCGAAGCGTTCACGAAGCACATCGAGCGTTCGGGCACCGGCTACCACCTGAAGGGCTACGACGCTCTTCAGAGCGGCCGCATCGAGCAGCAACACGACTCGCTCATAGTCGACGACGAGGCGGTTGCACGAGGCGTCGACGAGGGGACGATGGTGATCGACACGCGTCTCCGCGACGCGCTCCGCACGCTCGCCACCGAAGCAACGGGGCGTCGCTTCGCCCTTCCGTCGGAGCGCGGCGAGCGGCTGTTGTTCCCACCATCGACGATGGCTGAGGATGCCGCGTACGCCGTCGAAGCCGGTGTTCTCAGTGAGGCGTACGTGGTCCGCGCGCAGCGCCGACTCGATGGGCTCGAACAGCGGCTGCACTCACTAGAGGAGCAATGACGCAGATTGTCGGCAGCGTCCTCGTTCGAAACGAGGATCTATTCGTCGAGCAGTCGATTCGCAACGTCGCGGAGTTCTGCGACCGAATCCATGCCGTCGACCATGTCTCGACTGACGGTACGTGGGAGATCCTGCGCGCGCTGGCGATGGAGTTCGACCACCTCGACGTTCGCCGTTCCCGAAACTCGGGAACCGCACATCGGCTGCTCGCGCCGTACGCGGGCACAGAGACGTGGGTGCTCGGTGTGGACGGCGACGAGCTCTACGATCCCGCCGCGCTCGCGCACCTTCGAGCCGATTTGCTGGGTGGCGCGCACGCCGATGTCTTCAGGGCCAAGGCCCACGTCCTGAATTGCGACGACCTGGACCTCACAGGCCGGCGGGCGTCGGGATGGCTCGCGCCGCCGTCGCGTCCCGTTACGAAGCTCTTCAACTTCGGCGCCGTCCAGTCATGGACGGAGAGTCCGGACCCCCTTCAGTCAGGCAACGTCGTGTTCAGACCCGGGCAACACTGGGAGTCTCGTCGGGATCTCGCGGCCGACACGACCTGGGACACGGATCCGCTGCGCTGCCTGCACGTCTGCTTTCTGCCGCGCTCGAGCACTGACCGGGGAGACGCCGTGAGAGGCCGGAGGAGCCTCCCCGAATCCGGTGAATACGACCGGGGGCCTCTCGGGGCGCTCAAGCGGCTCGTCCGGCCGCCCACGCGCCGACGCAATGGCACGAACTGGAAGCAGGAGTGGTACGCCCGCGGCGAGCGCGTGACAGTCGACGCTGTCCCCTTCCTAGGTCGCTAGGGTTCACGCGGTGCATCGCACACGGACAAAGTTCGCCGCCCGAGTGCACCGCGTCGCGAGCGGGCTCGAGCGCCGCGGCGTGGTCGCCACGTATGAGCTGCACGACCGATTGCTCGCGAACCGCGCGAGCAGGCGGCGCTACACGCAGGACTCCCCGGCGCTGGACGACGTGCAACGCCGGACACTCGACCGGTTGCGCGAGGAGGGTTACGCCTCGCTTCTGTTCTCGGAGCTGGTTCCGGACGAAGGCGTCTGGGATGAGCTCGAAGCCGATGCCGCGCGCTTCGTCAACGAGACGGAAAGCGGGCTCGAGCGAGAGCGAGAGGGCGGCGAGTCGTCGCTGCGCCGCAGGGCCGGCAAGGAGTTTCTCGTCCGCAAGTACTCGTGGGGAATCGAGCTCGGCCTCGACGATCCCTGGCTGCGCCTGGGTGTCAATCCGCGCCTGCTCGACCTCGCCAACGCCTATCTCGGGATGCGCTCGAAGCTCGAGTACGTCGACGTCTGGTACACGCCGCCCGCCGGCGGCGAGGAGCGCCAGTCGTCGCAGCGCTGGCACCGCGACTTCAACGACCGGCACCTGCTCAAGGCGTTCATCTACCTGGTAGACGTCGACGAGCAAACGGGCCCCTTCGAATACGTCCCGCGGAGTGCGCCCGGCGGCGAGCTGGACCGCCTGTGGCCGTGGCGCCCGCTCGGCGACAACTATCCGCCGGAGGACGAGTTCGGCGACCGCGTGGACGGCAACTCCGTCACGTTCACGGCACCGAAGGGAACGATCATCTTCTGCAACACCGCGGGCTTTCATCGCGGCGGCTTTGCCACGCGAAACCCCCGCGTGCTCGCGACGCTGACCTGGGACTCGCCGGCGTCGCTGAAGGCGTTGTCGGAGCGGAACTACGTTTTCGCTGCGACCGGCGACGCAGAGCTGAGCGCGACCCAGCGCTACGCCCTGACCTGACGTGTTAGGGACAGCGGTGGACGCGTTGGGGCGCGTCTGGGTGCGCGCGACGCGACGGCCAGAGGACGAGGCGCGGATCCGTCAAGCGGCGAGAGATGTGCGGGAGCATTCGCCGCGCTCGCTTGACGCCGCGCTCGACTATGCCTTTACGGCGAGACCCGGCTCCTTGGAGCTTGCCCCAATCCAGGTGCGCTCGGAGCTGCGCGACTTCCTCCTCCTGGTGCGGCTACTCACGCTGAGAGCGGTGCTCGAGATCGGGACGGCACGCGGCGGGACGCTGTTCCTGTTCACGCGCGTCGCGGCACCTGATGCGATCCTCGTCTCGGTCGACCTCTCGCCGCCGAAGGATCTCCTTTTCGGCGGCGGGGACGTCAAGCGCCGCCGTCCACTCTTCGAGGCGTTCGCGCTCGACCGGCAGCGTGTCCATTTCCTCGCAGGTGACTCGCACGCTGTCGACATGCGCGCGCGCGTGGAGCACAAGCTGCACGGTCGCGAGGTCGACCTGCTGTTCATTGACGGCGACCACACGACGGAGGGCGTCAGGAGCGACTTCGAGCTCTACGGCGACCTCGTGCGTCCCGGGGGGGTCATTGCCTTCCACGACATCGTCGACGGGAAGGCGAAGCTCGTCGGCGGCGTGCCCGATTTCTGGCGCAGCATCAGGACCGCGGACGCGGAAGAACTCGTCGAGGATTGGTCGCAGGGCGGGTACGGCATCGGCGTCCTGCGTCGCTAGAGAAGCTCGTCCGGGTCGATCTTCCTTCGCACCGGATGGAAGGCGCGCCACCCGTCCGGCTTCGCCAGCTCGGCCTTCATGGCGCTCAGCTCGATCTCGCTATTCCTGAAGTGGAAGAAAGGATGCTCTCGCTCACCGCGCCAAGGGCCGCGCAGCCGCGTGTCCGCCAGCGGAAAGCCGAGGATCTGCGCGAACAGCGGGAGCCGTAGCTCGTCGTTGCAGAGGACGGGCGGATCGATCGCTGCGTACGTTTCGAGGAACGATCTCGGAAGGCAGGATCCGCCGGCGAGACAACCGTACGGCGTTCCGTCATAGCCCCAGTCGCTGCGCGCACGAGCGAGCAAGGCCTCCCACGCCCGGCGGTTCGCTTCCCGCCTCAGCCACGTCCATTCCTCCTCGAGCTCCGAGATCGGCGTGAGCGCCGTGACGCCAACAGCGCCCGCCGGAACAGAGGTGTAGAGCGACTCCAGCGGCTCGAGTAAGAGCAGATCCCACTCGACGAGATGCAGGACATCGAACGGGAGACGGTGGCCGACTTTCCGAAACCAGGCAGCAGCCGCGAGATCGTTGTGTTGCCAATTCCACCGCGCGGGTTCGCCGGACGAGTGGACTCCGTCGAGGCCGACGACGCTGCGGAGAGCGGCAACTGGCACGCGGCGCGGCCCGCCGTACAGCCCGTAGATCGGCACGTCGGGATTCAGCCTCCGGAATAACGAGACGCGCGAACGGCAGACGAGCGGCGCCTTGTGGAAGCGGAAGAGAACGAGGCGCCTAGGCGAGACCGACGTGCGATGCGGGCGTGCGCTCGCCAAGAGGTCGGGTCAACCAGGCCGCTTGGCCGAAGCCCAAGCGGCCCTTTCGGCGGCGCCGCCGATGCGGCGCCTTAGTCGATTCGGTCGACCGTCCACTCGAGCAGCGGCCGCACGGCGCCGCTGAGCTGGCCGGTGAAGCGTCCTTGCGCGCTGTCTCCGTCACCGGGATCGAAGACTGTGAACGAGACCGCGTCGTATCGCTGCGCGCGCTGGTGCAGCTTCGGCGCGTTCAGCGTGCAGACCGCGACGTCGACCTTCGTCATTCCCTCGGCGAGGAGGTTCGCCGGAATCCACGCTGTCGAGGTGAAGACACCCGGCTCTGATGACTCGTCTGCGTGCCGTGCGGTATCGAGCGCGTTGAAAGCTGCGCTCCCGCGCGGCTCGACGACTCGAATCTTCGCGAAGACCGGCGGGCCCGTCCGAAGGACGCGGTAGCGAATCTCGATTCCGACGGGTTCCCGGACGTCGGTCGTCTCGACCGAATTGCCACTGTCGTCGACTACGCGAACCGAGAGGAGTCGCGCTAGATCATCCCCCGGCGCCGACTCGTCGTCGGGCCATGAGATGTGCGCACCGCTCGCGTACGGCGTGCTGTGCAGGTAGTGCGTGACGACCCGCGACGGATCGCCCTCATCAACGATCGTGCCGCCGTCGAGCCAGATCGCGCGGCTACAAAGCTGGTTCACCGTCTGCATGTTGTGCGAGACGAACAAGACCGTGCGGCCCGTGCCGCTGAAGGTCTCCATGCGGCCGAGGCATCGTTGCTGGAACTCGGCGTCCCCGACGGCGAGCACCTCGTCCACGAGCAGGATCTCCGGCTCAAGATGCGCTGCAACGGAGAACGCCAACCGCACGTACATGCCGCTCGAGTAGCGCTTCACCGGCGTGTCGATGAACTTCTCGATGCCGGAGAACTCGACGATATCCGGGAGTTTCTGCTGAATTTCCCGGCGCTTCATGCCGAGGATCGAGCCGTTCAGGAAGACGTTTTCCCTACCGGTCAGCTCGCCGCTGAAGCCCGTGCCGACCTCGAGCAGGCTGCCGACGCGGCCTTGAATCGTCGCGCGGCCGGTCGTCGGCGCCGTGATCCGCGTGAGGATCTTCAGCAGCGTCGACTTGCCCGCACCGTTGCGCCCGATCACGCCCAGAACCTCGCCTTCGCGGACGGTGAAGCTGACGTCGCGGAGGGCCCAGATCTCTTGCCGCTCGTGTGGATCCACGCGACCCGCAAGACGCGCGCTTGCACGGGCAACCGAGTCGCGCAGCGTGCCGTAGGCCGCCTGCATCTGCCCGATGCGGTAGCGCTTCGAAAGCTGCTCCGCTTCGATGGCGATCGACATCAGATGGTGTCCGCGAACCGTGGTTCGTAGATTCGGAAGGCGGCAAGCCCCAGGGCGAAAAGCAGCAGGGCCACCGATACGCTCACCGTCGTTTGTCCCCACTTAGGCGCGGTCTCGCCGAGCATCGCCCAGCGCCAGCCCGCGATCACGCCGGACATCGGATTGACCGAGAACAGCCATTGCCATTTCGTCGGAATCTGGTCGAGTGCATACATCACGCCGGAAACGAGCGGCAGTATCTGCAGGAAGACCGGGATCATGTACGGCACGTCGCGCCAGCGCGCCGTAAGCGTAGAAAGCAGAAAGCCGACGCCGAGCGCGGTGATGAACGCAAGCCCGAGAAACACCGGCGCCAGCGCCACGGCAGCGCTGTCGGGCCAGGTGCCGTACACCGCCATCAGAACCAGCAACACAGGCAACGCGATGAGGAGGTCGACGAGAGGCACGACGACTGCCGCCAGCGGTAGCAGGGCACGAGGAAAGTAGACCTTCGTCACCAGCGACAGATTGGAGACGAGGCTCATGCTCGACGAAGACAGCGCCGACGCGAAGTACTGCATCGGAATGACACCGGCGGCGGCAAGGCTGGGATAGGGGGTGTTGCCGTGCGGGAACTTCGCGAACTTGCCGAAGACGATCACGTAGACGGTCGTGGTCATCGCCGGCACGAGCAGTGCCCAGGTGACGCCGAGGAATGTCTGCTTGTACCGCACGACGATGTCGCGCCAGACGAGCGTGAACATGAGCTCGCGGTAGTGCCACAGCTCACGCAGATCGAGGTGCGGCCAGCGCCTTGCTGGCCGGATGACGACCGTCCGCCGGTCGGGCTGTAGATGCGCCTCGTCGTATCGAGGCTCAGCAAGGATCTCTTCTGTCCGCGGTCCGAGCTTGGTCTGGCTCACCGTCGCGATGCTAGATGACCCTGCCCCCGGCACGTACGATCGCCGCATGCGCCTCCATCGCCCGGGTGTCCGGACGCGCCTGCGGGCCGGTGCACGCCGGCTGACCGAGGCGCCGCACTGGCTCGTTCTGCGCAGGCTCGGGAAGAGCCATGGTCGGGAGTACCGCGACTACCTTGCGACCCAGCTGCGGAGAACGTTGTCGAAGCGCGAGACCGATCCCGGCGTCGGCGCCGTGAAGCTGATCGACCAAGCCGCCGAAGGCCAGCCGTCCGGCGGAGCCGTTCTCTGCGTTGGCTGTCGCAACGGGCTCGAGCTCGACCGGTTTCGGGCGCACGGATTTGAGGACGTGGTTGGCATCGACGTGTTCTCGCGGCGGGCCGACATCCTCGTGATGGACATGCACGAGATGTCGTTTGCGGACGACTCGTTCGACGTCGTCTACGCCTCGCACTCGCTCGAGCACTCGTACGACGTCGCCCGTGTCGTGCGCGAGATCGGGCGAGTCGCCCGTGAGGGAGCGGTCGTCGGCGTCGAGGTCCCGGTGCGCGCTCAGGCGAGCGCCGCCGACCGGATCGTCTTCTCGGGACTGCAAGAGCTGCGTGGCGTCTTCCAGCCTCAGATCGGAGAAGAGCTGCTCGCAGAGGAGCAGCCGCCCCACACTGCGACGAATGAGCAGGGGACGGATATCGCACGGCTCGTCTTTCGGCTGCGAAAGGAGAGTTAGTGCCCCTCCCAGCAATGCGGCATTACTGGAAGGGGCACTAGGTGCCGACGGTGTTCTTCGCCTTCCGGGACGCGCCGGACCGACGGGCTGCGCTTCGTGCACCAGAGGCGCTCGACCGCTACCGCCTCTTCGGGCTCGACGAGGTCCGCGCTCGCGGCGCTCAGGTCAGGCACAACCTCGAGCGCGAAGGCGCTCCGCCGCTGTGGGCGCGCGCCCTGGCCAGTGCCGTGAACGGCTTGCTGCGGTTCACCGGCGGTTACGGAGGCGACTTCGCGTCTGCCTTCGCCTCGTTGAGGAAGGCAAACGCAGCCGACGTCGTCTTCGCGACTTCAGACACTGTCGGGATTCCGCTGATCCTGCTCAAGCGGGCGGGTCTTCTGCGGCCGCCCCTTGTCTACGCGGCGGTCGGCCTCCCCGAGCGCCTCATGGAGCTCCGTGGCCGGGCGATGCGCCGGCTTTACGCGGGTGCGCTTCGCCAGGCCGCGACCATAGTCGCCTACGCCGAGAGCGAGGCGGAATGGCTACGGAAGTGGCTCGCCCCCCGTGCGCCGGCCGTCCTCTTCCTGCGGTTCGGCGTCGATCTGGTGGCGTTCGCGCCAGACTTCGGCCACGGCGAGGACGTGGACGTGGTCTCGGTCGGCGCCGATCCTCGTCGTGACTTCGACCTGCTGAAGGCCATCGCAGCGCATCACCCCGAGCTGCGCTTCAGAATCGTTGCGACGAAGGATCACGCTCGGTCGCTCGGGACGCTGCCGACGAACGTTACGCTCGAGACCGACCTCTCGCTGGAGCAGGTCCGAGACAGGCTCGCCTCCGCCCGTGTTGTTGCGCTCCCTGTCCATCGGAACAGTTACAGCGGAGCGACGACAGTGCTGTTGCAGGCGATGGCGTTGGCGAAGCCCGTCGTCGTCTCACGCACGGACGCGATCTCGGCTGGTTATGCGCTGGAAGACGGCGTGAACTGCCGACTCGTCGAACCCGGTGACGCGGACGCCTTCGAGCGCGCACTGCTCGAAACGCTTGCCGACTCGCGTTCCCTCGGCAGCCGCGCCCGGGAAACGGTGGAGCGCGATTTCTCTTGGAAGCGGTACACCGACAAGCTGTGGGAGATTCTGTCCGTCACGTGGACGCGCGATTCTTCGTAAAGAGCCTGTTGCAGCGAGTCAAGACGGAGCGTGACTGGATCACGTCGCGGCGGGATGTAGCCGACATCGCAGTGTTCCACGAGTTTCACGCGCCGCCTTACGGCGGCGGGAATCAATTTCTGATCGCGCTCGTGCACGAGCTCGAGCGTCGCGGCCTCACCGTCGAGGCGAATCGTCTCTCCGGTGAGACCCGCGCCTGCCTCTACAACTCGTTCAACTTCGACTTCGCCCGCCTGCGGCGTTTCGCTCGCTCTGCCGTCCGGATGGCGCATCGCGTCGACGGCCCTGTCGGCGTGTATCGAGGCTTCGACGACGGCACGGACAGGCGGATTGCGGCCATCAACAATCTCGCTGACGTGACGATCCTCCAGTCGGAGTTCAGCCTCGAGAAGCACGCCGAGCTCGGGCTCGAGCTTCGCAACCCCGTCGTCGTTCACAACGCCGTGGATCCGGCGATCTTCCATCCACCGGCGACGCGCGAGCCTCCGACCGGCAGGCGCGTTCGCGTGATCGCCACCAGCTGGTCCGGCAATCCGCGCAAAGGCGGCGAGGTGCTGGCATGGCTGGACCGGAACCTGGACTTCGATGTGTTCGAGCTCACGTTTGCCGGCAACACACAACAGAGGTTCGATCGCATTCGGGTCGTCGAGCCCGTACCGTCGGCGACACTCGCGGAGTTGTTGCGGGCTCATGACGTCTATCTCGCCGCGAGCCGCAACGATCCCTGCTCGAACGCCCTGCTCGAAGGGCTGGCCTGTGGTCTCCCGGCCGCGTTCCTCCGCTCGGGTGGACACCCGGAGCTCGTCGGCGACGGCGGCATCGGCTTCGACGAAGCCGAGGAGCTGCCGAGCGTCTTCGTGCGCCTCCGTGACGGGCTCGACGAATATCGCTCGCGGATTCGCGTGCCCTCGCTTGCGGACGTCGCCGACCGTTACGTCGAAGCGTTGAAGCCGTGACCCGCGCGTACTCGCGTCTCTTCGTCGTCGGCGACCGGCTCGGCTGGTCGATTGACGACGACCGCGTCCGGCTCGTCGCAACCGCACGCCGCCTCGGGTACGACGTTGCTGCCAACACGTTCGTTCGGCTAGCGCGGCGCCAGTCCGTCTTCCAGCACAACCACTTCAACGCGTTGCAACCGCGCTGGCTCGAGTCGTCCCATCGGGTCGGCCTGAGCTACTTCCACGGACGCCCGGGCACGGAGGGCTATCCGGAGTTCGACCGCGCGTACGACGCGCTGCGCAGAAGCGCCGCGCGCGTCGACCGCGTCCAGGTCACGCACGCCGAGATGGAGGAACTGGTGCTCGGCGCGGGCGTCCCGGCGAACAAGGTCTTCAAGATCCCGATCGGCGTCGAGCTAGAGCGCTTTCCGTTTGCCGCCGAGCGCAGGCGTTCGTACGACACTCCAGAGTCGGCGTTCGTGATCGGCTCGTTCCTGAAGGACGGCGTCGGGATGGGCGACGGGCTCGAACCGAAGCTCCTGAAGGGGCCGGACACATTCGTCGCGGTCGTCGCCCGCCTGCGCGAGGCGATCCCGGAGCTGTTCGTCCTGCTCACCGGTCCTGCGCGAGGCTACGTGCGCCGTGAGCTCGAGCGCCGCGGCATTCCGCACCGTCACGGGTTGCTCGCGTCGCGGGACGAGCTCGCGCGGGCGTACGGGACGGTCGACGTGTGCCTGGTGACGTCGCGCCAAGAGGGCGGGCCCAAGGCCGTGCTGGAGGCGATGGCCAGCGGCGTGCCGCTCGTAACGACACGCGTCGGGCAGGCGTCCGAGCTCGTCGTCGACGGCCGGAACGGGCTCATGGCCGAGGTCGACGACGTCGAGGGAATCGTCGCAGCGGTCGAGCGCGTGCACGACGACGCGCAACTACGCTCGCGGCTGCGCACGTCCGGTCGCGAGACCGCCGAGGCCAACGCCGAGGAGCGACTTGACCCGCTCTGGGCACAACTGCTCGAAGGCTTCGTCCGCCGTGCGGATTGACCGCGCGCGCATCGGCCGGTACACAAGGGCGGCTGCGCGGTGGGCGCGCCTTCTGCTCCCGCGGCCGCGTGCGCAGGGCCTTCGCGTGTTCTACGGCCACGACAAGATCCCGGCCCCCGGCGACGCCGTTGCCGGCGGCTCCGGGAAGTTTCAGCGGCTCGCCCACCGCTTCCCGAACAGCCCGGCTGACTTCTCGCTGCTCTATCTCGGCTCGACCTGGCTGCCACGGGATCTTGCGCCGCTGCTGTGGGTCGCACGCCGCCGGCGCGCGCCGATCGTTGTCAACCAGAGCGGTGTCGCGTACCCCGGTTGGGCGGGGGCGGACACCGATCGGATCAACAATCAGTTCCGGCGCGCCCTCCTCGCTGCCGACCACGTCCTGTACCAGAGCGAGTTCTGCAAGCACTCGGCGGACGAGTTCCTCGGCGCGCCGCGCGGCTCCTGGGAGATCCTCTACAACGCGGTTGACGTCCAGCACTTCGCGCCGGGCAGAACGCGCGACGACGGCCCCGTCCTGTTGCTCGGCGGAGATCAGACCCAGGCGTACCGGCTGGAGGTTGCGCTTCGGACGCTCGTTCACCTCCCGCAAGCGAAGCTGATCGTCACCGGCAGGCTCGTCTTGGACCCGCAGCCAGCCCTGCAGGAGCTCGGTGTCGCCGACCGCGTGGAGTTCGCCGGCCGCTACGCGCAGAGCGAGGCGCCGGATCTGTTCCGCCGGGCGCATCTGCTGTTGCACACAAAGGTGAAGGATCCGTGTCCGACCGCCGTGATCGAGGCGATGGCCTGCGGGCTACCCGTGGTCTACGCAGCGAGTGGAGGAACCGTGGAGCTGGTCGGCGACGAGGGTGGCATCGGCGTCGCGCATCCCGAGAGCTGGCAGCGGGACGAACCGCCCGATCCCGAAGCGCTCGCCGACGCCGTGCGCAGAGTGCTTGCGGACCGCGATCGCTACGCGGCTGCGGCGCGGCGTCGCGCAGTGAAGCGCTTTGCGCTGGAGCCGTGGCTCGAGCGGCACGCAGTGATTTTCAGCGAGTTGCTCCAAGGATGTGGGCGTCCCTCGAAGCGGCCTAGACGTGGCGATGCTTAGTCAAGACGGAGGCGCGAGCGAAGCCCGCGCCTCCTCTATGCGGCTTCGGCATGCGAAGCCTTCACGGGCGACGCGCCTCCAGAACGAAGGTCTCGTACGCGTTGAGCTCGGGCGTCTCCGCGAGGTGCCGCTCCAGCCCCGCAAGCTCTTCGTGGCTGCTCTCGCCGACGCGGCACTCTTCGATGTCAACGAAGCCGACGGCCGTCAGTGCATGGCGCAGCGTCTGCGGGTCATAGATGAAGCGATGGCCCCAGGAACGGAAGAAGTTGTTGATGACCACGCCCGGTAGGCGCGCGTCCGTCTCAGGTGCGAGCGTGTCGACGGCCCAGCCGACGTAGCGACGCTGCAGCTCGGTCGGCTCTCCGTGGTAGAGGGCGGCGAGGCGCTCGAGGGAGGGAGTCGCGACGCGGATCCGTCCACCGGGCCTGAGGACGCGAGAGCACTCTCGCAGGCAGCGCTCGCCGTCGGCGTAGGTGAGGTGCTCGATCATGTGCTCGGAGAAGACGAAGTCGAACGATGCGTCGGGGAGCGGGAACTGCTTGCGGGCATCGAGGTACAGGAGCTCCTCGCCGCGCCCGTAGCCGTGGAGGTCGGTGTTGAGCCAACCGGGCCGTACGTTTTCTGCCGCCCCCAGGTGCAGCTTTCGGACGGGGTGCCGCTCGAGGTAGAGCTCGACTTGCTTGCCGCGGCGGAGCGAGCGGCGCGCGCTCTGTAGCGAGTGCGCCAGCTTTCTCACGAGCGGTAGCCGCGCAGCCGTCCGCGGAGCGTGTCGAGCTGAAAACGTGCGCGCTCCGTGTCGCGCTGTGCAAGAGCAACGATCACGCCGCCGGCAGGCCGGATCAACATTCGTGTCACGGTGCGCTTCGGGTACTCGTGCTTACGCAGGATGTAGCCCATGCTCGCGCCCTCGCGCGCGCCGAGGGAGTCCGTGACTGCCTTCTCGTCATGCGTCACGGTCAGCGCCGGGTCGTACTCGATGCGCGCTCCACTTGCCACGGCGCGCACGAGGAACTCGGTCTCTTCCCCCGACGACCACGGCGTTCCAGAACCGAGCCCAAGCTGCTCGTCGAACTCGCCGACCTTACGCACGACCGCGGTCCGAAGGAAGACTGCGAACGAGATCGCGCGATTCCACAGGTTGTCGCGGGTCAGCCGAGCCGGCTCTGCGGCCCAGGACGAGGAGGATCGACCCACGTGGTCGATCGCGCGTCCCGTCAGACCGTCGAGCGCAGGCTCTGCGGCGAACCGTCGTGAGACCCGTTCGAGCAGGTCGGCGGCGTACACGCAGTCGTCGTCGGGAAACGCCACGAGCTCGGCTTCCAGGTGAGCCAACGCGGCGTTCCGGGCGCGTGAAAGCCCGCGCGGCGTACGGAGGCGCTCGATCGGAAGCGCGCCATATGATCGGATGACGTCGTCGAGGCGGTCGTCCTCGTTCTGATCGACGAGCAGGACGCGAAAGCGCTGATGCGTCTGCCCGTCGAGCGATGCAAACAGGCGGCCGAGTTGGTCGGCGCGGTCGACGGTGGCTACCACGAGATCGAATGATGGAAGCTCGGCGGCGGCCATGGTCGTACGCTAACGCCATGCCCCTCGTGTCCGTCCTGCTCGCTGTTCACAACGATGAAGCCTTCGTGCGCGCGGCCGTGGAGAGCATCCTCCGCCAGACGCTCGGCGACCTCGAGCTGATCGTCATCGACGACGCGTCGACCGACGCGACGCCGGCGGTGCTCTCCGGCCTGTCCGACGATCGCGTCGCCGTGATCACCAACAACGAGCAGCTGAGTCTGGCCGCGTCGTTGAACCGAGGCCTGGAGCGTGCGCGAGGCCGGTACGTGGCGCGACTCGACGCGGACGACGTGGCGTTCCCGGAACGACTAGAGGTGCAGGTCGCGCGGCTCGCCGGCGACGCACGGGTCGCAATCGTGGGCTCGGCCGTGCTCGACATCGACGAACAAGGGCGTCCGGGCACGCTCCACCGAGCTCCGATGAGCCCCCACGCCGTGCGCTGGTTGGCGCTCTTCAGTTCGCCGTTCTTTCATCCAACCATCATCGTCGACCGCGACCAGCTCGCGGCGCACGATCTGTCTTATGACGCTTCGTACCTCGAGAGCGAGGACTACGACCTCTGGACGCGGCTGTTCGAGTTCGGCGAGGGCGCCAACGTCGGCGAGCCGCTCGTCCTCAAGCGGGTGCATGCGCAGCAGGCGTCGCAGCGCAGGGGTGAGATCCAACAGTCGTTCCAGCAAGAGATCGCCCTGCGACAGCTTGCGGCGATTGCGCCGGAGCTTTCCTCCATGGAAGCGGAGGGGGCGTGGGCGGTCGGCAGCGGACGCGGGCGCGGAGATCCGGAGGCATTCCAGCGGGTGCTGTCGGTCTTCGAGCGTCGGCACGGCATCGACGCGGAGGTTCGGGAGCTGGCTGCGCGTGCACTCCTGGCAGCAGGTGCGAAGGGGAGGGCGCTCGCGCTCGGCGTCGCGCCACTCACCAGGCTCGCGGCTCGCAGCGTCCAGCGGCGCGCAAGTGAACGAGTTGTTCATCGGCGCGCCCGGTCGTGGCTCGCCGACCTCGAAGGGGCCTCTGCCGCCGCGCGCGTCGTCTTCGTGTCGCCGGAGCCGACGCCGTATCGCGCGCCGCTGCTCGACCGCATCGCAGCGCATCCCGAGGTCGACCTCACCGTCGTGTACGCAGCGCGCACCGTCGCCGGTCGAACGTGGTCAGTGGATCTGAAGCACCAGGCGATGTATCTCAACGGTCTTCGAGTTCCGGGCCTCCAGCGTGTGTTCCGGCACGACTATCCGCTGACGCCTGGAATCCGGCGCGCTCTCTCCCGCGCTCACCCCGACCTGGTCGTCATCTCCGGCTGGAGCACCTTCGCGTCGCAAGCCGGGACGGCCTGGGCACGCGCGCATCGTGTGCCGATCGCCCTGCTCGTCGAGAGTCATGACCTCGGTCCTCGTGCGGGTTGGCGCCGGCGGGTGAAGCGCGCAGTGGTGCCGGCCATGGTGCGCGCGGCCGATACGTATCTCGTCGTGGGCTCGCTTGCGCGCGAGTCGCTCGTCTCGTACGGAGCACCTGCGCGGCGTGTTCGCGTGTTCGCGAACACCGTGGATGTCGATGCGTGGGCCTGGCGGGCGACCGAGCTCCGCGACCGGCGTGCTGACCTGCGCGCGAGTCTGGGTGTCGAGCAGGAGGACGTGGTCGTGCTGTCCGTGGCCCGCCTCGGTCGGGACAAAGGGCTCGAGACGCTCGTACGGGGAGCTGCCGCTACTGGTGATCAGCGTCTCGCCATCGCCGTCGCCGGGTCAGGGCCACAGAAGCGTGAGCTCGAGCGCAGGTCCGACGAGCTCGGCGTGAGGCTCTACTTGCTCGGGGACCTGTCCCAGGAGGCCGTGGCGGAGGCGTACGTCGCCGCGGATGTGTTCGCGCTTCTCTCCCTGCATGAACCGTGGGGGGTTGTCGTTAACGAGGCTGCTGCCTCGGGGCTCCCGCTCGTTCTCTCCGATCGCGTCGGTGCCGCCTACGACCTGCTACGGGACGGAGAGAACGGCTTTCTCGTGCCTGCCGAAGACGTCGCTGCGACCGCGGCCGCTCTGAAGCGCCTGGCCGGAGATCCGGCGCTGCGGCAGAGGGCAGGCTCCCGCTCGCAGGAGCTCGTGGCCGGCTGGGGTTACGAGCCGTCGGTCGAGAACTTCCTCGCAGCCGTGCGCGAGGCGACGGCGCGGTAGATCTCTTCCTGCACGTCGGTGACATGGTCCCAGGACATTCGGCGCGCCGCGGACGGCCCGCCGCGTGCAAGCCGGTCGCGCAGCGCGTCATCGGAGAGGACGCGCCGGATTGCGGCGACGACGGCTTCTCGCCCATAAGGCACGATGAGGGCCTCGTCGTCGCGGAAGAATCCGGCGACCCCGCACCGGTCGGAGACGATCACGGGTGTACCGGCCGCTGCCGCCTCCGCGGCAACCATCCCGAAGCTCTCGCCTGCAGAGGGCAGCACGAAGACGTCGGCCTGCGGGTAAAGCGCGCGGGGCGGCTCGTCGGTCACCGGCAGCGTGTGCACCCTCGGCGCCTGCGTGGAGACTCCGTGACGGTCGTCCGGGCCCGCGATGACGAGATGGGCGTCCGGAATCTCGCGCGCCGCCGCGAGCAGGTGCTCGATCCCCTTACCCGCGGCGATGCGTCCAACGTAGAGCACGAGCGAAGCGTCGGGCGGTATGCCGAGGCGAGCTCGTAGGTCATCTTTCGCGGGTGCCTCCACCGGATCCGGAAACCCGTTGCCGCGGACCTGCACCTTCGCCGCGTCGATCCCGCACGCGACGACGTCGCGCCGCTCGCGCTCCGATGCGACGACGACGGCAGCAGCGCCGCGGCCGACGCCGCGATAGAGGGTGGCGTCGAGAGCACGCTTCAGTAGGACCTTGCGCAAGCGGGGCTGGAACATTCCGAGCGGCTCGAACACATACGGGATCCGTCGCAATCGCGACCACGCAGCTGTTCCCGTCGTCACCGGGTCGCGGAAGCCGAATATGTGCACGACGTCAGGATGCGGGATCCGGGCGAGCACAAGCGGCAGCGTCGGCGTGATCCCCATCCACCGATAGCGCATCGGCGTCGAGAGGTACCGCACGTTCGCGCCGCCCACGATGCCGGCGGAGGAGCGAAACGCGGGCCGCCGCTCGAGGTCGAGAATCGTCGTTGTGAGCACGTCGACGTCGTGTCCGCGGGCGACGAGGCGACGGACGAGCTCATTCGCGGCGACGACGGGGCCGCCGAATGCGCGCGACGGCGACCAGGCAGGCGCCGCGAACAGGATGCGCAGTGGTCGATCGCTCACGGCACTAGGGTAGTGCCCTAGCCTTCAGGCCGATGTCCGGCCGCGCGAAACCACGCCTGCTCGTCCTCAACCAGTACTACTGGCCCGGAGTCGAGGCGACCGCACAGCTGCTGACGGAGCTCTGCGAGGCCCTGGCCGAGGATGCCGACATCACCGTCGTCACGGGCGTGCTGCACGGTCACGAAGGCGAGCCTCGGAAGCTCGTCCGCAACGGCGTTGAGATCGTTCGTGTACCGTCGACGTCGTTCGAGCGTTCGCGCCTGCTCGCGCGAGCTTCGAACTACGTCACATACCTGTCGAGCGCTCTCTTGCGAGGCCTGCGCCGAAGTCGACCGGACGTCGTCCTCTGCATGACGGATCCGCCGATCGTCGCAGACGTCGCGTTGCTCGTCGCGCGCCGGTACCGCGCACCTCTCGTCGTGATCAGCCAGGACGTCTTTCCGGAGATCGCAGTGCAGCTGAAGCGGCTCGAGAACCCGGTTCTGATGAGTCTGCTGCGAGGCCTGGTCTCGGTCTATCTCCGCCGTGCGGATCGGGTGGTTGCGATCGGGGAGACGATGCGAACGCGGCTCGAAGCAAAAGGTGCACGCCCGGAGCGGTTGCGCGTGATTCCGAACTGGGTCGACACGAAACGTCTCGAGCCGCTCGGCAAGGACACGCAGTGGGCCCGCGGCTGGGGCTTCGCCGAGAGGTTCGTCGTTATGCACTCGGGCAATGTCGGCCACGCTCAGGATCTCGACTCGCTCGTGCGCTCGGCGACGTTCGTCCGGGATCTGGAGGATGTCGTGATCGCGATCATCGGCACTGGCGCGCGTCACGCGGAACTGGTGGCGTTGGCAGAACGCCTCGAAGTGGAGCGGGTCTGGTTCTTGTACTACCAGGCGCGACATTTGCTGCCCCAGTCGCTCTCGGCAGCGGACATCCACGTCGTCGGGCTCGCGCCGGGTCTGGCGGGCTATGTCGTGCCGAGCCGGCTCTACGGCGTCCTCGCGGTGGGAAGACCGGTGATAGTGGCGGCGGACGCCGAGAGCGAGACCGCGCAGGTGGTCGAAGCGGTCGACTGTGGCATCGTCGTCCCGCCGGCACGGCCCGAACTGCTTGCGCGTGCGATCAGGGACGCGCACGACGGCCGGTACGACCTCGAGGCGATGGGAGCCCGCGGCCGCGCATGGGTCGAGCGGGAGGCCGACCGCTCCGTCGCCGTCGCGCGCTACCGCGACCTGCTCCTCGAGCTTGCTCGCTAGGGTCGTCGCAGCGGCGCTCGTCGCCGCGTTCGCGCTCGTCGCCGGGTGGAACGCGTACAAGTACCCGAGCGGGGGCGGGTACGACGTGCGGCAGCACCGCGAATACGCCGACCTGCTCATCCATCACGGCGAGATTCCGGGGCCCGAGACGCGGAGCGAGTACTACACACCGCCCGGGTTCTACGCCCTGGCGGGAGCCGCGACCGTGCTCGGGGAGCATGTCCACGCCGGCGATCCGCACAAGCTCGGGCAGGTGCTGAACTGGCTCGTGCTGCTGGCGACGGCCGGTGTGCTCTGGTTGCTCGCGCGGGAGCTCTTCCCGAAGCGTCCGTGGGTGCAGGTCTTCGCGCTCGGCTTCTTCTGCTTCCTGCCGGTGGTCGCGCGCGTCGGAGCGATGTTCCATCCCGAGCCGCTCTCGATGCTGCTGTCTGCCGTTGCGCTGCTCCTTGCGGCGCGGATGCTCGGACGGCGCGACTATCGCTGGCAGCTCGCCGTGGCCACGGGGCTCGCGCTCGGGCTCGGGCAGCTCGTGCGGGCATTCTCGCTCTGGACCTTCGCGGCGGTCGTCCTCGCTTTCCTCGTTGCACGGGCGTGGCGTCCCCTCGCGGTCGTCGTCGTTGCCGTCGCGGTAGTCGCGTCGCCGTGGTACATCCGCCAGGCGATCAAGTACGGCGATCCGGTGTTCGACAGGCCCACTCCGCAAGC